>JAEEGF011848037.1_pt1 | contig 98379 bp, 71 predicted proteins | sample 9134171 | NCBI WGS metagenome assembly JAEEGF01 (sample SAMN16246542, study PRJNA631951) | gut metagenome | biome: gut microbiome; feature: rumen; material: AP-attached | host: Bos | place: Iran: Karaj | collected 2018-10
AATTAAGTGCCTTCGAGAGAAGATACAGAAAATTCAGGTAAAACTTTGTGCCCGTATCTTTTGAGTATCTGACGAGTTCGGTTACGTCTATGCGCGCCGTCATTGACGTTGAGCACTTGCAGTCCTCTGTAAAGTGCCGGAAGACGCCCTTTCTATAGTAAGTCTCTTTATCTATAACCTTATAATTCATTTTGCATCATCCTCACAAATCCCAGTTTGTCGAGCTCTTTTACTATAGAAAAACCGCCCCGGATTACCATCCGAAGCGGTCATTTTTAGCGGAGAGGATGGGATTCGAACCCATGTGGCTTACGCCAAACGGTTTTCAAGACCGCCTCGTTATGACCCCTTCGATACCTCTCCGTATGTGTTTTCAAGCCTGTTTTAGCTTGAAAAGTTTTTGTCAGCTCATTAGATAACTCATTAGAATTGAGCTTTTTTAGAAGATTTGCGAGCTTTTCAAATCTCCGTTTTCCTCGCGTTTTCGGCGTTTTTCGCCGTTTTTCGCCGTTTTTCATAAGAGGCGCTTCCACTCAAATGAACGGTTTTCAAGACCGCCTCGTTATGACCGCTTCGATACCTCTCCGCGGAGCAATGCGGATTCTACTATAGTCGGGGTGCGTTGTCAAGCGTGTTGACCGGGGCAGGGCGGCGGTGCGGCGGCCTGGACTTGGCGGCGGAGCGGCAGGCGCAGCGGGCAACAGCAGCGTTGACCGTGATCAGCCGCAGACGCGCTTGATGGCCGCGAAAGTCTCGTCGCTGATGTAATGCTCGACGCGGCAGGCGTCTTCGGAGGCGGTCTCCTCGCTGACGCCGATGGAGATGAGCAGCTTGGTGATGGTCTTGTGGCGGTCGTATACGTCTTCGGCGATGGTGCGGCCTGAGGGGCGGAGAGTAATGTTGCCGCCGGCGTCGATATTGATGAGACCTTCGTCGCGCAGGATGTGAAGGGCGCGGCTGACGGAGGGCTTGGAATAGTTCATATGTTCGGCGACGTCTATAGCGCGGACGTTGTCGGATCTTGCGGTCAATATCAAAATGGTCTCTAAGTACATCTGGCCGGATTCCTGGATAGCCATCTGCGTCACCTCTGCTTTGTTTTATGGTTCGATTATACCATCGGGGAGGTCAAAATTCAATACGTAGCGACCGAGGCCGGCGAAAGGGAGCGTTGTCAGGGGGGCGTCAACGTCCGGATTACGCGGTTGCCTGAACGCCATAAAAATGATAAAATACAGCCGCATCACCAAACCGACATCAGATACCGGAGGCAGGTACGATGAGAACGACCGGAATTAACGAAACAGGCGGAAGAAAAGACGGAAGAAAAGCAGAACGGAGCGGCAGCCGGATGAAGCGCGGAAGCTTCGTGACAGTAACGCTTCTGACGCTCGCTGTAGCGATTTTGTGCGGCTGCGCGGGACCCGGCACGGGCGAAGGCGGAAAAGCCACGGACCCGGACGCCGTTGACACAGGCGGCGTGATCGAAACAGCCACGCCCGAACCGACGGCCACACCGGAACCTACCATTGCCCGGACGCCGGGCCCGGACCAGTATATGATGGAAAACGGAGTCATTTATTCCGCGGGAGGCTTCACCGATATGAATGACCAGACTTTCACTTTCAAGAAGGGGCTGAACATACTGCCCCTGGATTACACTAAGAAATATTTCAACAAGCTGGTGCTGCGCTACACTTCCACGAAAGCGCTGAAACTGAACGTTACGTACGTGGTTGAAGGCGAAGAAGTGGTTGACACGTTCTATCTTGAATCGGGCGAAAACGTGACGTTCAAGGGGCTGATCCTGGGATACCTTGACGGGGACACCGCCACCGAGATCAGGGAGCTCACCGTTGACAGCAGGAAGGGCAGTTCGGAACTGACGGTACACGAACTTTCCACCGAGTACGCGGAAGTGCACAACGATAAAACGTATTATATCGAGAACGACCGCTACAAGATAGGCGTGAGGCTCAGCTGGGGCGGCGGGATCAATTACGTGCAGGACAAGCAGTGCCCGGTAGAAGGGCTCACCAACCTGGTAAACAGCCACGACACCGGCCGCCTCGTTCAGCAGTCGTACTACGGAGGATACGACAGTTCGTACACTCCCGGCACGTTCAACGGATCCACCTGGCCCTACAACCCGGTGCAGGGCGGCGACCAGTACGGCAACAGTTCCCGGCTCATCGACCTGGAGATCGGCGCCAATTACATCTACATCAAATCCCAGCCTCAGGACTGGTCCCAGAACAACCTGATCACTCCCTCCTATATGGAGAATAAATACGTGCTCGAGAGCGACCACATCCGGGTGGACAACCGGTTCGTCGACTACTCCGGCTACCCCCACGGCTTTTCGAACCAGGAGCTTCCCGCCTTCTATACCGTGAGTTACCTTGACTGCTTCTGGTGGTACAACGGGGTCAATTCCTGGACCGGCGAGAACCTCTCCTACAGAGACTCCCTCAACTTCTGGGGCGACCAGAAATACGCGGACGACTGCCGCTTCCATATGAAGGGCGACAATACGGAGACCTGGTGCGCCTGGACCAACACGAAGGACGATTTCGGCATCGGCCTCTTCGTACCCAACATCGACCTTTTCTACGCCGGAAGATACAACTACAACAAATCGAAGAATTCCGGCAACGACGCCACCAACTACGTCGCGCCGCTTTTGACCATACAGCTTCAGTCATATAAGGCGCTGGAGTACAGCTACCTGCTGACCACCGGTTCCCTGGAGAACATCCGGGCTACTTTCACGGCCAACAAAGATTTCGCCTCCAACGAATCTCTCCACAACAGCTACACCGCAGAGCGCGAGGCGTTTATAGACTATACGAACATCGACTTTTCCGACAAGAACAACGCCGCGGCTTTCACGGCGCTGAACAACTGCTCGCTGGGCTACAATTCCGCGGGTAAGGCGCTTAAGATCCGCACGAAGGCCGGAGGAGATCCTCAGGTGGCGATCTACGTTTCGGATTATCCCGGCGAGATCACCAACAGCAAATACAAGACGCTGACGATAGAATATATGGTGCCCACGTCCAACACCAGGACGGATTACGTGTGCGACCTGTTCTTCTGCACCGGTGACAAGCTTTCTCCCGATGGCAGCGAGCGGGTGCGGGAAGAACTGATCTGCGACGGAGAGTACCATACGTTGACGGTGGATCTGGCCGGGCTTTCTTTCTGGTCCGGGAAGCTCAATTTGATCCGGTTCGACTTTTTCGACGAGTGCACTTCCGGAGACATCCTGATGGTGAAATCCTTCCGGTTCGAAAATTGACGGGAGCCCGTCTCGGTGAATCTGTTATGATGAAAGTTAATTATCACACGCATTCGTATCATTGCCGCCACGCCGCCGGAAAGCCGGAGGACTACGTTGTCACGGCCATCCGGAACGGTCTGGAGGAGCTGGGCTTTTCCGACCACGTCCCCTACCCTTTTTCCAACGGCCACAGGTCCGGTTTCAGGATGGATACGGAGGAGACGGAAACGTACGTTAACGAGATCCTTGAAATGCGGGAAAAGTACAAGGGGCAGATCAAAATATTCGTGGGGTACGAGGCGGAATATTATCCGAAAGAGTTCGAAGCGATGATGAAAAACGTGTCGCGATTCCCTCTGGATTATCTGATCTGCGGGCAGCACTTTACCAGGAACGAATACGACGGCAGGTACAGCGGCAGTCCCACGGACGATCCCGCGGTGCTGAAAGAGTACGTGGACCAGCTTTCGGAGGCAATGGCTTCCGGGGCGTACACGTATATCTGCCATCCTGACCTGCTGAATTTTACCGGGGACGAGGGGCTGTACCGGGAGGAGGTCCTTAGGCTGTGCGAATCGTCGGTCAAATACGACATTCCTCTGGAATACAACTGCCTGGGCATGGAAGGCAGGCGGAGCTATCCCGCGGACCGGTTCTGGCAGGCCGTGGCAACGACCGGCGCGAAGACCGTGATCGGTTCGGACGCTCATCAGCCGGACCGTGCGGGCAACCAGGATTCCTACGCTCAGGCTGCGGCAAACCTTGCCGGGTTCGGGATCGTTGCCCTGGAACGTCCCGTGCTGAAGAAGCCGGTTTTTTAACAGATGGCAGAGTACGAGATCAGGATAAAGTTTAAAGAACTTGCCGCGTCGGACGGGAGCTTCCGGCTGGAGGATCCGGTGTTTTTCGGCGCGTTGAAAAGGGCGCTGAGGAAGGCGGGAGCGAGGCAGTGGAAGGCCGGGGAACTCGCCGTTCTGAAGCGTTCTTTCGATTTCAGGCCTGGCAGAGAACCGGCGCTGGAGCTGAGAATCAGGATCGGCGAAGTTCCGGAAGCTGCGGACAAGACGTCGTCCTGCGTACCGTCATACAGCAGCGCAGAGCCGCCCGTAGTGGTGGGTTTCGGCCCCGCGGGGATATTTTGCGGATTGACGCTGGCCAGGGCCGGGCTCAGGCCGGTGATCCTGGAGAGAGGCGACGATATCGACCGCCGCACCGAGAAGGTGAAAAACTTCTGGGACACGGGCAGGCTTGACCCGGATACCAACGTGCATTTCGGAGAAGGCGGCGCCGGCGCGTATTCTGACGGCAAACTGACCACGCTGGTTAAAGAGAAGCACCGGCTGGGCCGGGAAGTGCTGGAGACGCTCGTGGAATTCGGGGCGCCCGGCGACATTTTGATCGATCCACATCCTCATATCGGCACGGATCTGCTGAAAAAAGTTATTAAAAATATCAGAAACGAGATTGTGCGGCTGGGCGGGACCGTTATTTTCGGAGCAAAAGTTACAGGTTTTCCGGGGTCCGGCGGCAGGGTCTCCGGCGTCGTTTACGAGACCGTCGACGGACGGGCTTCCGTCAATGCGGAAGCTGTGTTCCTGGCCATCGGCCACGGCGCCAGAGACACGTTCAGGATGCTCCGGGACAACGGCGTTTCCCTCTCCCTCAAGCCTATGGCGGTGGGTCTCAGGATCGAGCACCCGCAGGCGCTGATCGACCGCATACAGTACGGAGAATACGCTCCCCTGCTGTCGAAAAAGTTCCCTGCCATATACAAGCTTTCATCTCGGCTGGCAAAAACGGCGCCCGGTCCCGGCAACGGCAGCAGAGGCAGCGGTTTCGGCGGCGGTCTGCGCAGCGCATTCACGTTCTGCATGTGCCCCGGAGGATACGTTGTCAACGCCTCCTCCGAACCGGGAGGCCTTGTCACCAACGGCATGAGCTACAGCGCCCGTGACGGCGTCAACGCCAACAGCGCCCTTCTGGTGGGCGTGGGTCCGGACGACTACCTTCCCTACTGCTCCGGCGACAACGACCCGCTTGCAGGCCTGGCGTTTCAGCAACATTTTGAGAGAAATGCTTTCGAACTTACACGGTCCACGGGGAAGCTTCCGATGCAGAGACTTAAAGATTTCGGCGAATCGGTTTTCAAACGATACGGCCGGGAAATTTCGGAATTGAAAAAGTCCGGAGACTTGTCCTTGGAACTCCCCTGCCGCCGTGAAAGTTCCGGCCGGTTTTACGATAATTTTACCAATCAGACCTGCGGAGCCGCGGCCGAAGCAGATATTGCCGGCCTGTATCCGCCGTTCATAACGTTGTCAATATTAAACGGCATTTCGGAATTTGACGGCCGCATGACCGGTTTCGGCGACCCGGACGCGATCCTCACCGCCCCCGAGACCCGCTCCTCCAGCCCCGTCAGGATCGACCGCGACCCCGTATCTTTCCAGAGCGTGTCGATGAAAGGCCTTTATCCCGTGGGAGAAGGCGCCGGGTATTCAGGCGGCATCACGTCCTCAGGAATAGACGGAATAAGAGCGGCCGGATCATATCTGTCCCTGTTGACGGACAACGACCCGCACCGCTCCTGATGAACCGGCGCCCCGATGATCCTGCGTCCTGGCGAAATTGACGCCCGGAAGATCACGGCGCACAGGCGTTTTTTATTCGCTTTTTTATTCGATTATCAGCCTGTCTCCTTCGGTAACGTCCAGATGCTGATGCTCCGAAAGATATTCCTCGATGACTTCCCGGCAGGAAGTGGTGACCGTGCGCCTGGGGGCGTTGGCCAGTATCTCTTCCTGGGTGATATCGAAGGAGCTCTGCATATTGTTGTAGTGGAACAGCTGAAGACCCACGGTGAACATGCGGTCGTCCGCCACGTCCTCTCCCTCGAACTTGAATTCCTTAAACTCGTGATCCTTCCTGGAATAGACCATGTGAAGGCCTTCGGAATATTGATAGAACTCCGAATGGGCGCCTTCCCAGACCTCGTCGCGCAGCGTGTATTTGATCATATGCTTAAGCTGTTTGCCGCTGATCTTGACCATGAACACTTCGTCGTCGTAGGGGAAAGATTCCGTGAGATTGCCCAGCATCACTATGGGGCCCATTTCCTCGGTGCGCACGCTGCCGGAGCCCAGAAGCATTATGTCGAGGCCCAGGCTGTTCTTCAGCGCGTCCGCGATCAGGTCGCCCAGAGAAGTTTCCTGGGTCCTGGATGGATGGGTGAGTTTCCTGTTAAAGCGAGTGACGACGCGGCCGTACTTGGCGTCGGTCTTGTTCTTGTAGCTGTCGATCAGGCGCGCGATGTCTTCGTCAACGGGGCAATGCTCCGAGTCGATGGGCACGCTCTGCCACTTGTAATCCGCCACGCAGTTGTTGTCCGTGTCAACGATCAGGTCGAACCGCCCGATCTGGTCGGTGCCCGTGCCCGCCTGGACGATCAGGATGTTGTTGACCTCTTCCGCCTCTTTCAGGAAAGTGTGGGAGTGGCCGCCAATGATGACGTCGACGCCCCAGGCGGGATCGAGCAGCGCCGCCAGTTTCTTGTCCTCCTCGAACCCGATGTGGGTCAGGAGCACGGTGAAATCGATGTCAAGGGAGTTGTGCGCGTTGCAGATCTTTCCGATCTCCTCGGCGGCTTCGCTGATGTTGACGAAGGTACCCACCAGGCCGTCGTTCTTGGCCTGATTGATGACCAGCTCGGTGATGATGCCGATGAACAGTATCTTCATGCCGCCGATCTCTTTGACCATATACGGCTTAAACAGGCGGGCGTTGTTGGTCCTGATGTGCAGATTCGCGTTGATGATGGGGAATTTGGCGCATTTTTCCAGGAAAAGCAGGTGGGAAACGCCGTAGTCAACCTCGTGGTTGCCCAGGGTCACCACGTCGGGCGACAGCATATTCATTATCTCGATGGTGGAGATACCCTTGTACTCCGAGTCGATAACGGAGCCGCGGAACATATCGCCGGCAATGCAGTACAGCGTGTTTTTCTCTTCCTCTTTGACTTTGTTGATGTATCCGGACAGCATGGCAACGCCGCCTACAAGGTTCCGGTCAACGTTTTCTGCCAGGAAGTCTCCGTGCATGTCGTTCGAGTGGAGCAGCACCAGCTTTCTGTAGTGCTCGCCGTCGACCTGGATGTTGTTGTTCGAATTGGTGTCTGACATTTTCTACCTCCAATGATAAAGTGGCAAATTGCGTGTTTTCAATAACGTGCGCAGTGTGTATGATCCGGCCGGGCGTGCTTATTCCGCCAGCACTTCGTTCAGCCGCTTCACGAAAGTCTTCTTCTTCGCCTTCGTGACCACGGAAACGTTGGCCTTGCCGATGGCGGGCATGGAGTCGTAGGTGAATCCTTCTTTATAGAAGATGACCATGCCGTGGGTCTCGCCGGGAGCGGTGATGCAGCTGCCGTAGCACTGGACGGTCTCTTCTACGAAATCCGGCCAGACCAGCGTTGCCATTGCCACTGCGTCAGGCAGGTCGATGGCGTTGATGCCGTTGCCCTTCTTGAATTCCAGCAGCTTTCCGGTGGCCTTGGCGATGAACACCTGCAGCGGGCTGCCTTTGAGCATCTTTTTCCAGGTCCTTTCGGAGGTCCAGGTGGGTTCGTCGTCCATGTCCAGGCCCAGCACCGTTACCGGCACTCCCAGCTCCAGCATGATCTTGTAGGCCTCCGCGTCTTTATAGACGTTGAACTCAGCCACGGGGGTAGCGTTGCCCGGGCCGAATCCGGCGGTACCCATGGACAGGATCCTTTTGACCTTTTTCATCGTCTCCCGGTCTTTCTGGATGGCCAGGGCAATATTGGTGGCGGGTCCCAGGGCAACGAGTTCTATCTCGCCGGGGTTCTCCCGCACGGTCTTCAGGATATAGTCAACGGCGTGGGTCTTCTGTGCCTTCCCTTTCGGATTCACGATCCCCGCGTCGCCCATGCCGTCGTTGCCGTACACGCTGAACGTTTCGCGCTCCTCGCCGGAAACGGGCCTGGTGGCGCCCGCGTAGACTTTCGCTTTAAGCCCCACTATTTCGATAGCGGACAACGCGTTTTTTACGGCCTGTTCCAGCGATACGTTGCCGGCGGCAACCGTGACTCCCAGCACTTCTACGTCCGGGCTCTTAGCTGCCAGTATCAATGCCGCGGCGTCGTCTCCGCCTGTATCCGTGTCAATAATGATGCGGTGTTTTTCTGACATTTTGCATTTTTCCTCCTATTTTCGGGTTTTTCTGTTTCCGCGGCTATGATACCATAAATTCGGGTCGGGGGCAACTGAAAAGAGAGCGGAGCGATGTTCAGCTTCGCTGAGTGATATTGCGCTGCGCGCAGTGATATTCGCCTTCTGGTTTATTATATTTAACTTTTATGCTATAATGAGGGGCAGTTGACGGCGATCTTCCCCATCGCGGGGAGATCGACCGCGGCGCCAGGCGGCCGCACAGAATTACGACGATCAGGTGAGATAATGAAAAGAAGATCAGGACCGTTCATTGCTATATTGTCCGTCACTTTGATATTGACGCTGACTTCCTGCGGCATCACCGGGGACAACAGCACGGTGGTGGTCAATACAGGGAAGCCGGTGCCTAATTTTATTGCCACAGCCGAGCCGGGTACAAAGGCAACTGAATTGCCTGGCCCTGCGGAAACCACTGCGCCCACGGCAACCGTATCGCCCGAGATCACTGACGGATCGGTGCCTGCCGAAACTCCTGCGCCAACCGCTACCGCCACGCCCGAGGTCACCGACGGACCGTCGCCTACCGAAACTCCGGCGCCTACTGCTACCGCTGCGCCTGAGGTCACCGGCGAACCGGCTCCAACTGCTACCGCAACGCCTGAAATCACCGGCGAACCCGCGCCTACCGCTACGGCAACGCCTGAGATCACCACAACGGCTGAGATCACCGGTACTCCCGCGCCCACGGCGACACCCACGCCTACACCTGCCAAAATAACTCCCGCGCCCATGTCAACGCCTACGCCTACCAAAACTCCTGCGCCAACCGAGACGCCTACACCTAAACCCACTCCCACCAAAACTCCGGCACCCACAGCGACGCCTACGCCCAAACCTACAAAAACTCCGGCACCCACGGCAACGCCTACGCCCAAACCTACCAAAACTCCCGCGCCCACCAAGACGCCCACGCCTAAACCCACTCCGCCCAACACTCCCGCGCCCACAGCGACGCCCACGCCTAAACCCACGCCGACCAAAACTCCCGCGCCCACAGCGACGCCCACGCCTACGCCCGCGTCCACCATGCCGGCCACCTTCGCTCCCACCCAGCCGCCTGCGGCCACCTCCGCGCCCCAGACCAACCCTGAGCCGGTGTACGTTGCCGGCAGCTACAAAGGTCTCACGGGAAAATCCTACACGGACTACCCGCTCCTCAAAACGGAAAGAGAATTGTACGAGATCGACCACATCATATGGGAAGTCACCCGCAGCGGCATGAGCAATCTGGAAAAGGCCCGGGCGGTGCACGACTGGCTGGTCAAAAACATCAGATACGATACTTCGTATTCCTCGTACCATATCGATTCGCTGCTGGCCACACGCAGCGCAGTATGTCAGGGATACGCGGAATTTTACGCAGTTGCCCTTTCCGAGATGGGGATGCAGGCCAGGGTCGTTACGGGAACGGCTCAGAATTCTTCGTCATCCGGAGCGGAAAGCCACGCCTGGAACGCGGTAAAGATGGACGACGGAAAATGGTATTTCGTTGACGTGACCTGGGACGATCCAATGATCAACGGCCACTCGAATTATCCGGACGGTTCGAATATGTCAATGAACTATTTTATGATCACGAACGAAGCGATCTCGGTCAATCACTTCACCAGCGGCAGCACAGGCCTTTCTCCCCTGGGCACCTCCCTCACCTACCACGACCAGGCGGCGGAAATGCGTTACGCGGATCTGAAAGCCGGTCTCATAAAGAAGATCGAGGACGAGGGGCTCCGGTTCGCGTACATCATCAGCTCCGAGACGGATATCGAGCGCGTCAGGGCCGCGATGCTTTACGACATACATACCACCACCGCTTCGGAAGGCTACAGTTTCTACGTGTTTATCCGGCCGGACGTCATCGATCCGGGCAGCGCACTTATAGGGGAAATAGTGAACGACGCCGTTAAAGAAGCTGCGAAAGTATATAAGACCGGCGTCAGTACGAGCTATTCGAAATCAGGCTATTACAACGAAGACGGACCGGTGAGGAACGTTTACTACTATACCGTTTCAGGCACGGTCTCCAAGCATTCCTGACGCGCAGGCGCTTAAGACCGGGAGATACGGGAGGTCACAGATATGAGCAAAAAAAGCGGCGGAATAAAAACGGTAAGAGTTTTGGCGCTGGCGTTGACCGCGGTGATGGCGCTGGCGCTGGTATCCTCCATCGGCGGAACGGCAGGCGTTGTCCGTGGCGAAACGCAGTACGGAATGGTCACCGGAAACGTGATCTTTTCGGAAAATTTCGACGACGTGAAGAACGGCACGCTGCCCGACGGCTGGACCATGAACGACGACCTGAAAAACGGCGGCAGCGCCGAGGTCAGGGACGGAAAGCTGGTCATCAACGCCACCTCCGTGAACCTGGGCAAGGTATTGCTGCCTGCTTCCCTTTCTCAATACGGCAACTACTCCGTGGAAGCGGACGTGTCTTTTAAGTCCTCCACCGACGCCAACAGATGGATGTCCCTCGTGGTGCGGCAGCAGGAAAACGACGAAAATTACTACCATATGTGCGTGAGGCGCACCACCACCGCGGCAAACGGCGTAGAGTTCGCCATCCGCACGCCGGGAGAATGGAACGTGGTTGACAAAACTTCGGCGAACACGTCGCTGGGGCTCAATAACGAAGTGCATATCAAAATGTCCATCGCCGACGGAATGGTATACGAATACGTTGACGGCGAAGAAGTGCTGGTCACGGGCGCGTTGTCCGGTATGAGAAACGTGGCGGCCACCGGCGGCATCGGGATACAGGCAAACTATTCGGTCATCACCGTTGACAACGTAGTGGTGTCGGAATGCAGCTACACGGAAGATCCCGGCGTGGTGATCGACGATTCGTACATCTCGCACAACTTCCTCATCACCCCCGTGATCTCGGCGGCGGCAACCGTGGCGGTGGCTGATTCTATGGAGACCGTGGAGAGGCTGGCCGCGCTTGCCCAGAGGCCCGAGAACATCATCATCTACGCAGACGAAAACGGCGACGCAGCGAAGCCCGACGGCAGCGGCAGAATATGCTCCCTCTCCGAGATGATGGACAAGGTCTACCGCAAGATGATCCCCGTGTTCTACGTAAAAACGGATGCCGCGGCGGACGCGCTGGTCTCATACCTCAAGGAAACGAAGCTTCAGGACTGTATGGTGGTCTCGGGGAGCTCCGAGGCCGTGAAGACCGTGAGAAAAGCCAGGAAGCGGACCGGAGGCGTCATCGACTTCAGAGAGAAAGAACTTGTCCCGCAGGAAGGCCAAACCATGCAGGACGTGCTGGACGATATCATTTACACCACCAATATGAGCAGCGCCAAGACCGCGGTCATACCCGAATCCATTGCCACGAAAGAAAACGTGGAATATATGCAGCACAGGCTGATCACCGTGTGGGTGGCCGAAGAGTCCCAGCCTGAGGACGCGGCAATGCTTCACAACGCCATCCAGAGCGGCGCCAACGGCATCGTCACCGACACGCCGGAAAAATTGATCGACGCCTATTCTCTGTACAGGTACGATCCCTCCGTGCTGGTGAGGACGCCCATGGTGATAGGCCACAGGGGATTGCCCTCCTCCGCCCCCGAAAACAGCATCGAAAGCGCGAAAGAAGCCGTAAAAGCCGGCGTGGACTGCATCGAACTCGACGTGCGCCTGTCGAAAGACGGAGTCGTCTACATCTACCACGACAACGACCTTTCTTCTATGACCACCGGCAGCGGCACCGTGAACAGCCACACCGCGCAGGAACTCGACACGTACAAGATCGTTAAATCAAGCTCCTACGGCACTTTCAAAAACTATCCCAAGGTCAAGCTTCCTTCCCTGGAGGAATTTTTCCAGGCGCTCAAGGACGACGACGTGATGTTCTTTATCGAGATCAAGGAAGAGGGCGACATCTCCGCGAAAGTGGCGGAACTGGTGGAAAAATACGGTCTGAAGAACCGCTGCTGTATGATCACCTTCCTGAACGCCCAGGTCACCAGGTTCCAGAAAGACGAGCCCGGCATGTCGACAGGCCAGCTTATGGGCACACCCACTGCCAGCCATTATGAAGAGAAGGTCAACAGCATCATCGGCACCATAGGCGGAGAGAATGCCACTTTCAACGCCAGCGGCGTGAACGATACTAAAATGATCCGTGCCCTTATGTACAGGGGCATCACCGCCTGGCCCTGGACATACAACAACGGCAACACCCGTTCCGCGTACCTGCTGGGCGCGGGCGGCATCACCACCGACTTCTGCAACGCCGTGTCATACGTTCCCACCGCCATTGACATCGGCGGCGTGTACGAGTACAAGCTCTTCACCAATGTAAACGGCAAGACCGCCATCACGTTCAGACCGAAAGTATTGACCCGGATGGGAGAGATGGACCTTAAAGGTAAATACAAGGACGGCACGCCCGTCAACGTTCCCGAACCCCTCATCATCGAGGGTGCCGAGCACGTAAAAGTCGAGGGCAACAAAATAACCGCCCTGTCCGACGGAACAGTGCGGCTTATGTACAGGCTGCTGGCGTCCACCGATCCGGACGCCGTGCCGGACTATTTCTCCGACAACACCTTCGCCCTCTACACCCAGGTGGTGACGCTGAATATAGTCACTTCCGAAGATCCCGAAGCCGACGAGAAAAACGGCCCGGGCTACGACAACGGCGAAGAAGAAGACGAGACGAAGCGGTCAGGCCCCGTTGCCGTAATATGCATCGTCAGCGGCGCCGTTATCGCGATCTGCTGCGTTCTGCTTGCAATTTTTGGTAAGGCAAAAAACAAGGAAAACAAATAACAGACCCGCGTAAAAGAATATGGTGGCGTTCAGTATCTCCCAGCCCGGGGCGTAAACGACCTTGGCCAGCAGCGACTGGACCAGGATGCTGTTGAACCCCGCATGGACCAGGACCGCGCTCCACAAGGTGCCGGTCCTTTCGTGTACTATGACAAGGACTATCGAAAGGATGAAAGTGTAGATGCCCTGGAGGAAATTGCCGTGGTAAAGGCCGAAGAGCAACGACACCACGATGCAGGAGATGAGCATTGCCCAGCGCCTTTTCAGCGGTATGGCGTCTCTTAAAAGATTGTACGCGACTCCCCTGAATATCAGTTCTTCCGCCAGCGGAGCGATCACGAAAGTGGCCAGATACGCGGCAATAACGCTGCCTCCCAGCACGGTCTGCACGCTCTCGTTGTTGGATTCGATCCAGGACTCCGGCAGCGGGATGACGGCAATGAGATTGACCATCGCGATGTTGAAGCAGAGGCCGCTGAGATAGCAGAACAGTATCATAGGTACGGCTCTGGACGTGGGCTGAGGCACTTCGAATATTTTTGCCAGATCCCACTTACCCTTTTTGTTGACCGCAAGTATGATGATGAACGAGAGCAGTATGAATACCAGGCCGCTGACAACCATTATCAGCGCCGCGTTCTGCATATATATCTCTACGGTCTTGTTGACCAGGTCCTGATACTCGAGAGGCGTCCCGGAGGCGCTGTTCACCGCCGATACGTATATGGAGATGAAAAACTGGAATACGAAACCGAAGGCCAGCTGGAAAAGCAGGTAGGCCACCATAAAGGCCGCGGACACGCCGATGGCTATGAGAAGTTTCTTAACTTTTTTGTTCATTCAGATCAAGCCTCGATGAAAAATACGAAACCGCGGTGCCGGCGGCGGCGCACAGTACCGCTATTATTATGCCCAAAACCGAAAACTTGATATTATATTGCCACAAATTTATGAGCAGCGCAAGCACCGAGCCGCAGAGCAGCCCCAGTATGCCGTAATACGTGCCCGTGGTGAACTTTTTGAACAGGAAGCTGATTATCTTGGCGATGGTGAAGATACCTGCCACGATGCCCAGGGCCAGCGGCAGTGCGCAGAGCGCGGCGCTCAGTACCGTGTGCATATTGCCGAAGGATACCAGCCCGGAAATTATCGCCAGCACGTCGTCGTAGATGCCGATGAGCATCATGACCAGGGAGCCGCTGACACCCGGGACCACCATTGCCCCGGCGCTTATGACGCCTCCGAAGAACAGTTTCATAATGTTTCCGATATTGAGTTCGGGCAATTCCGCCGCTGCGACCGATCCGGTGTCCCCCATAAAGAAGGTCTGTACCACCGCCAGCGTGACGACGGCAACGGCGCAAAGCGCGAAGGGCACCAGATATATCATCCGGAAGCCTTTGCCCGCAGTGTTTCTCGCCTTTTCCGCGTCAATACCGGTCTCGGCCGTCCCTGCTTCGCTCCTGCCCTTGCGGCTGCTGTCGTAGGCTTTTTTCAGGATGAGCGGCACGGAGCCCAGCACCAGGCCCGCAAAGAAAAGGCCCGTCTGGAGCGGGAAATTCACCAGCGCCGCCTTGATTATCTTGCTGAAGGCAATGATGCCCACCACCAGGCCCAGTCCCACGGGAACAAGGAATTTCAGGTTTTTGAGAAACTTTTTGAATAAGGTGTTGATGGCCTCGATCAGGGGGTCGAATATGCCGGTGACCACGGCGATGGTACCGCCGCTGACTCCGGGGATTATGTTGGCCACTCCGACCACGATGCCTTTTATAAACAGGATCAGGACGCCGATAAATCCCGATCTCTTTTTTCCGGCCTCCTGAGCCGGTCCATTCGAGTCGAGGGCGCCCTGCGCTTCCGTCATTTCATTGTTGTTGTCCGTACGGTCCATAAAAACACGCCTTTCGTGTCGAGCGCCGAGCGTTGTGGATCAAGAATTGAAAGATAAACAAACGGTCCTGCGGGAGTGATCAGTTGACGCCGGAGACCGCTCTTGCGGCTTCCTGGGCGAGATTGTCCGACACGCTCTGCTCAGTTTCGTTCTTGTCCTCGATCAGCTCGATCTTGGAAACGGAAACTTCGTAAGCCGTGCGTTCGGATATGGTCCCGTCAGGCATCTTTTTCTGGTACGCTCTGCTCTGCATCCTGCCTATCACCTTAACGTGATCTCCCACCTTGCGCTTCCCGCAGAAGCGGGCGTTCCTGCCCCAGCAGATGCAGGGCAGATAGTCGGATTTATTGTAAGACCTGTTCACGGCCAGCAGAAAATCGGATATTTCACGGTTGAACGGCGTGGTGCGGTAGACCGGAGGCTTGCATATGAAACCGTTCATCTCAACGGTGTCAACGTCGGTCTCGGGTATGGATACGGGGAAAGTTATCTCTTGTACAAAGAGCGTAAGCGTGAGTTTGACCTGTCCTTCTCCCAGCACTGAATTGTAGGAGCGGAACTGCCCTTCAAGGCTTACGAAACGTCCCTTCTGTAATTCTTTAATATCAACGAGGCGGTCTGAGACGGTCACCGGTATCAGGTCAGAACTGTTGCTGAGCCTGCGGGTGCGGACAATGAATACGTAGAATCCTTCTCCGTACACCTCGTGGCTGAACACCGGTATACTGTCTATACAGCCGGTCAATTTCGCGATATTATTTTCACTTTGGTTGCCGGTCATATATTATACTCCCTTCGGTATTTTCCCGCTCAGGAAACCTGTGCAGAAAACAGCATTTTATATTATACTACAATAAAAGGCACGTTTTCAAGTTTGGAAATCGGAGCGGCGCCGGTGATATTCCGCTTTGCGGAGTGATATTCCCCGCTTTTAACTGCAAAACTCCAAAATTATTGCCAGTTATTGCCCGAAATTTGTCACAAAGTCCTTTTATAATACGATCGTGGCCGGGAGGAAACCGGGCCGCTTCGAATCGGAAAAAGTATTGACCACTATAAAAGGAGACAGGTCATTATGGATAACATCAACGATACCGGCAATACGAACTATACCGGCAATAACAACAGCAGCGATAACGAAAACGGCGTCGTCAACGGCATTGACAGCATTAACGAAGAGAATTACAGGCAGTACATGCCTCCAACGGAATCTGCTCAGGGATCTGCTGCGGAAGCCGCTGCCGGACCCGCTGCTGAGAGGCCTGCGGAAGGAGCTCCTGCGCAAAGCGTCATTCCCGGCACCTACGTCGTCACCGAAACCAGATACAACCACACAGACACATATACGGGCGGCGGAGACAGGTACCGGTATCCGGCCCAGGACATCACCAGAACCGGCGCCGCGTCCTCCGTTTCCACCGCTTCCGCAGCTTCCTCATCTTCCGCTGACAGCGGCAAGTCGAAAGAGTCCGGTTTCCGCATGAAGGTACCTACGCTCATACTGGTCTGCATCATCTGCAGCGTTCTGGGCGCCGCCGTCTGCCTGATGGGATACAGGCTGGTAAACAAAAACAACGGATCCTCCGGCACGGTGCTCAACAACACGGAAGCCACGGCAGGATCCAGCGGCAAGACCACGTCGTTGTCCGAAACATCCGGCGACGGGCAGCAGGTCAACATCACCGTTGACAGCACCGTGACCTCCCCTGCCACGGCGGTAGCTAAAAAAGTATTGCCCTCCATAGTAGGCATCAGGACCGAGGTCACTTCCACCTCTTCCTGGTACGGCACCAGCGTTTCCGCGGGAGAAGGATCGGGAGTCATATTCACTGCAGACGGATATATCATAACCAACTTCCACGTTGTCAGCAACGCGGTGACCACCACCGGAGAACCCAACCCCAACGCCTCCATAAGCGTATATCTCTACTCCGATCCCGAGACGCCCATCAAAGCCACTGTGATCGGTTACGACCAGGCCTCCGACCTGGCGGTGATCAAGATCGACAAGACGGGGCTTACGGCCATCGAGATAGGCGATTCCGACGCCGTTTCCGTAGGCGACACTGCCATTGCCATCGGCAATCCCGGCGGCCTCCAGTTTATGGGTTCCGTGAGCCAGGGCATCATCAGCGGCCTCAACCGTTCCATCCAGGTGGAATCTTCCTACAAGTCCCTTAAGCTCATCCAGACCGACGCCGCCATCAATCCCGGAAACTCCGGAGGCGCTCTTACGGATATCAACGGCAAGCTCATCGGCATCAACAGCGTCAAGATCTCCGTGGAAGGTTTCGAGGGCATGGGCTTCGCGATACCCGTCAACGACGTAGTGGACATCTGCACTGACATCATCAAGAACGGCAACACCAAGATGGCTTACCTGGGCATCGAGCTGAACACCCAGTACAGCGCCGAATACCTCCAGCGCCTGGGCTACCCCGGAGGTCTGCTGGTAAAATCGGTTGCCGCAGGCAGCCCCGCTGAAAAAGCAGGGATCGAGGAGGAAGACATCATAGTTTCCTTTAACGGCACGGAAGTTACGACTGCGGAGGAACTGGTCGCGCTGAAAAATCAGTGCAGCGCCGGGGACAAAGTCACGATCCGGATCTACCGGTTGACCAGCTCCAGGTTCGGCAGATGGACCGGCGAATATTACGACGTAGAAGTTACGCTGGGGTGACGTGCCGCAGCGGCGTCATTAGCGCAGCGTCATCATTAGTCCCGCAGGGACGGCAGCGGTGACAGATCAGACAAAAACACTTTTTCATAGATTCCCTTACTACAAAGAAATGATGTCGCTTTACTCAGCAATGAAGTAAGGCGGCATCGTTTCTTTATTAGCGAAGCGCCCTCATTTCGGCGCCGCAGTTTGCAAGCCGAACTTAGATCTCAGCTCTTCGAGGGAGTCCCATTCCACCCACGGTTCCCTTCTGAACCAGGTGAGCTGGCGCTTGGCGTAATTGCGGGTGTTCTTCTTTATCAGCTCCGTCGTTTCCTCTAAAGAGGCGCTGCCGTTGAAATACGGCCGGAACTCCTTGTAGCCTATTGCCTGGTATGCGGTCCTGCCGGGATCCATGGAGAAAACTCTCCTCACCTCGTCCTCAAGACCCGCCGAGATCATGGCGTCCACCCTGCGGTCGATGCGTTCGTACAGTTCTTTCCGGTCGACGCTTATTCCGTATACCCTGTAACGCGCGAAAACGGGCCTTAAACGCGATCTCTCGTTCCGGGCGGATAAAGTTAACCCCGTGAGCCGCTTCATCTCTAAAGCCCTCACAACGCGCTTTAAGTTGTTTTCGTGGATCTGGGCCGCGGCTTCCGGATCCTCCTCCGCCAGCATGGAATGAAGAAAATGATTGCCCCGCTCCTTCGCGATATTTGTGAGCTGCGCGTTCAGTTCAGGATCCGACTCCGTCTCGTCGAAAGAGATGTTGTTGACAAGGGCGCTGACGTATTGACCGGTGCCTCCCACGATCACGGGAATTTTGCTTCGGGAGGAGATATCGGTGATCCACTTTTTTGCGTCTTCGGCGTACTGCACTACGCTGTATTCTTCGGAAGGTTCAAGAAGATCTATTAAGTGATGTGGTATCCCCCTGGTCTCTTCGGCGGTGGGTTTGGCGGTGCCGACGTCCATATGCTTATATATCTGCATGGAATCGGCGGATATCACTTCTCCGCCCAGTTTCTCTGCCAGCTCGACCCCGAGAGAAGTCTTGCCGGAGGCAGTGGGACCGACGATGCAGATCACTTCCGGCAACGCGCGTTCTTCAGTTGGAGCGGCGTGGGTCAAAGGCATCTGCGGAACCTCTTTTCAAGTTCGTGGCTTGTGATCCTTACCACGATGGGCCTGCCGTGGGGACAGGTGGCGGAATTCTTCAGCGTCGCTAAAGATGCCAGCAGCCCTTTGATCTCCTGCGTCGAAAGCGCCTGGTTGGCCTTGACCGCCGCTTTGCATGCCATGGTGTCGACGGCCTCGGTCCTGAACACGTCTTTCGGGCTGCCTTTGGAAGACATTGCCGCCCGGATGCCGCTGAGCAGCAGGTCTTCGGGATCTGCCTCGGACAGGGAGGAAGGTATCGTCCTGACGGCCACCGTATCCGGCCCGAAATCGTCTATCTCGAAACCTATAGAGGTAAAGGCGTCGATATTGCCGTCCAGCCAGAGCTTTTCGGCGGCGCTCATGCGCACGGTGACCGGTATCAGTAGCGGGCTCACGGGCAATTTGGCGTCTGCCCTGTCAAGTGCTTCGCATATGGATTCGTATTTGATCCGTTCGTGGGCGGCGTGCTGGTCAATTATGACGAGCTCCCCGTCGTACTCCAGCAATATGTACGTCTTCAGGTATTGGCCGATTATCCTGCTGTTGAGAAAAACGTCTTTTTCGTTATAGGTGCCGCCGATCTGCTCCGAAGGCTCAACAGGAGTTGACGTGGTCACATGCGCGTCTGCGATACTCTGCGCGACGAACAGATCCGCCGCAACCGGCTTCGTCATTTCATGCTCGGAAGGCTTGGTCTCAGGCGTTCCCTGCTCCGCCTTTTCGGGCCCCAGGAAAGGCGCGGTCTTCTCCTCCGCCACCGCAGGCATATCCGTTTTTTTCGTTTGTTCAAAAGCGGTCCGGTTTTCGGGCTGCAGAGCAGGCCGGGGCGGATTTTCAGAGGCAAGATCGAGGGTCAAAACCTGATTTTCCGCCTTTTCAGCCGGGGATTTCCACATATTTCTGGAGTTTTCCACAGGTTTTTCCACAGTTGAAACACCGCCGGATGGAAAATCGTAACTTCTCGGAGGAAGATTCTGCGCCGGAGCTTTTGCCGGTTCCTGAGCGGTCCTGTTTTCGGAAAGCAGCGCGTTGGAAAGGGCCGAATAGACGGTGCTGAAAACGGATCGCTCAGATGCGAAACGCACCTCAGTCTTGGCGGGATGAACGTTGACGTCCAGCTTCGATACGGGCACGTTGACGGACAGTACGCACATAGGGAACTGGTGCTTCATCGTCACCGTTTTGTACGCCTCGTCCACGGCGGAAGAGATCACGCGGCTCTTCACAGCACGGCCGTTGACGAAAAAGTATTGACGGGCGCGGGTGCCGAAAATATTGCCTCTGACGCCGGTAAAGCCGGTGACCGTATTCTCCCCGTCCGTGTAATAAACCTTAAGAAGGTCCTTGGATCCTTCCTTGCCGAAAATGCTGTACAGCGCCGCTTCCAGGCCGCTTCCGGGAGTCCTCAAGATCTCCTGGCCGTTGGAGATGAGCCTGAACGCCACGTCCGGATTCGCCAGGGCAAGCTTCTCCAGCGTTTCCGCCACGTATCCTGCCTCGGTCTGGTCTTTTTTCAGGAATTTATACCTGGCCGGCACGTTGAAGAACAGGTCTTTTACAGTGAGCACGGTTCCTTTGGGGCTGCCTCTGCGGGAGCATTCCAGCAGATCTCCTCCCCTGATCCTGACGTACACACCCTGGTCTTCCTTTTCGGTCCGGGACAACAGTTCCACGTCCGCTACCGAGGCAATGGAGGCCAGCGCCTCTCCCCTGAACCCCAGCGTAGAAACGGTGGCAAGATCGTCGCCGGAGTGGATCTTGCTGGTGGCGTGCTTGTCGAAAGCGATAACGGCGTCGTCCGGGTCAAAGCCGGAGCCGTTGTCCGTCACCCGGATATATTTTATGCCTCCGTTCCTGATCTCCACCACCACGGAAGTCGCCCCCGCGTCAATGGAGTTCTCTACCGTTTCTTTAACCACCGAAGCCGGTCTCTCTATGACCTCTCCCGCCGCTATCTGCGAAGCGGTAAGTTCGTCAAGTACGATTATCTTGCCCATATTTTTTCTCCGTTCAGTCTTTTTTCTTCTTTTTCGCCACTATTATCGCGGCAGCGGCTGCGCCGGCTGCGGCAGCTATGGCTATACCCGCGATCACTGCTGATTTGATCGCTCCTTTCGACCTGTCACCGGATACGTATTCCGTGTCGTCGTTATGGTCAGGCACATCCGACGGAGCCACCGTGGGTACCGGCGTGTCGTCGAACCCGGACAAAGGATTATCTTCGATCTCGAACTTGTAATCCGCAGTTGTCTGCGCGGAAGTCTCCTTCTGAGGAAGTTTCAGCCCCACGCTCTCCAGCATCTTTTTCATTGCCGCGTCCAACTGAGACTGGGTGGCAAGTTCGTTGGAAAGCATTGTCCGGACGTCCTTGTAAAGTTCGCTTTCGCTGCTGCCTCCCGCGGCGATATAATCGTCCATCAGTTTCTGCGCTTCCGCTTCGTCTTTATAAGGTGTTCCCTTTACGCCGATCTCCGACAGCTGGAGCATGTATCCGTCCGCCTCCGTGCGTGTAAGTTTTGTGGCGATAAACATCAGATACCGTCCCAAAACGGGCGTTTCCGGCGTCACGACGTATGAATCGGAAGGCTTTTTGCTGTTCTTCTGGGAATCCACCACGGTCCAGGAACTCTGGTCAACGGACAGCCTTATCTCGAAATCTTTCGGCCAGCATCCGAGGGGCGTCACTTCGATGTTGCTTATGTTGAATACGTCGCCAAGGTCGATTATGGCATATTCGGTGCAGTCCGCCGAATCCATATGTATCTTAACGTTGGACGTCCAGCCCCTGTCGTATCTGCCGTCAACCAGGAAATCGGGCCACCAGCCCCAGCTCTTGTAGCTGCCGTCTGCGGGATAAGTAGAGACCTGGACTTTCCTGTTCTTGGCAATATTGGAATCGGCCTTGTAGGTCACCACTTCGGAGCCTCTCTCCACGCTGCCGAAATCCGCCACAGAGCCGGGTTCTCCCACGCCTCCGTCGTCGTTGTACACTTCGATCTCTGCCAGCTGGACTTTTTTGCCGTTGAACTTGCTGATGATGACCCGGACGTACCTGGCCCTGACCATGTCGAAACGGATGGAGGGCACTGCGCAGCCTTCGGTCTTGAAGCCGGTGGCGGTGGCCAGTTTATACCAGTTTTCGCCGTCTTCGGAGATGGAGATCACGAAGTCGGAAGGCATATATTCGCCGTAATCGAACCTGTCGCCTGCGGGATAGAGGTCGATGCGGTTGAATGCCACCGACTGTCCCAGGTCGATCTTGATAACGGCGGTCTCGGCATTGTCCGCAGCCTGCCAGCCGTTGGAGACGCCTGCAGAAAACCGCTTGCCGTCGTTCAGATAGCTCATATACCAGCCGTCGGAGCCCCGGGAAGTGTCGCAATAGATCTGGGCGTGAAGGGCAATGTTTTCGTTGACCGCGGGATTCCACACTCTCTTCGCGCTGAAATCGTACCCCTCGGGCAATATGAACAGCCGCGCCGCACCCGCGTCCAGTTCCAGCGTGACAACGTTGCCGTCGCCTATCTCCTGGCCGTACACCTTCCCGTCTTTCTCTGAAATGTATTCCAGCGTTTTTATCTCGTCGTCGAATTTGATCTTGAACGTCCTGGCGGCGGAGAAGTTGTTGTTGACAACCATACAGTAGTTGCGGCCCGTCTCCTTATGCTTGAGATATGCCACCGTAAAGTCTGATTTGTCCGCGCGCTGCACGAAAAAGTCTTCCGGGATCTTTTCCATGGCGTTCTGGCCGTTGGCGCTCTGGTATACTTCCAGGCTGTCACATTTCACCAGCGTGGTCCCCAGCATCTTTACTTCTTTGTTCAGGCGGCAGATGAATTCGTATTTGGGATTAGGTATCCCGTCGTAGCTGATAATACCGTCTTCGAAGGGCTCGGAGCGGTTGTAGGGCGTGAACCAGGTGAAATACGAAAGCTGCTTTATGCCGAAGGCCAGCGCCATATTGATCTCGTAGCGCGTCTCGGATTCGGTGGGAGAACGGAACGCCACGCTCTGGGTGACGGACTGGATGTAGGTGCCGGTCTTCACGTCGTTGGCCAGGCCCACTTCTCTAACCGCGTTGAGGTTGGTCAGGAAGCCGGTGCGGTTCATGGATCCTTTTTCCAGGCCGAAGGGATAGAGGTCGTACATCAGGTAGTCCTGCTTGTAGCCCGTCTGCTCGCAGAGCTTGACCCAGTCGTTCATCTGGGCTTTATACGTCTCGACGGAGCCGTAGGAGCCGTAAGGGAGGAAATTCAGGTGCATATACGAGTTGGGATCCGCGGTCTTGAGGATCCTGTAGGCGTTGATGAAAACGTTGGGATTGTAGGGTTCGTCAAGCATGTAATAGCCGTTGGCGGCGGGCACGTTCCTGTACTCCTCCACCACCTTTTTGATACTCTTCTCGCTCATGTTGAGCAGGCTGCCTCCCAGCCTGCCGTCTCCCACGGTCATCCTGATGCCATATTTGTAGCACAGTTCCAGCATCTGGAGCTGGACCTCTTTCGCGCCGAGATTGTCGCCGGAACCCATCACGTAGGTGATCCCCGCGTCCGCCATATATTTATACTGCTCGTCGTTGATATATCCCTGCGTGGGAGGCCAGAAGACGGAGATCATGATCTCGTCGTCGAAACTGTATTCCTTTTCCACCACGTAGACCTTGCACACCGCGGTGGAGCCGCCGTATTTAGCCGTGATCTCAGCCGTTCCGGGGGCAATGCCTTTCACGCCGCCTTCTTTATCCACCGTCACGACTTTATCGTCGGAGGAGCTGAACGAAGCGTCGTCCTTTCCGGTGCCGGACAATACCAGCTTGTCCGTTTCTCCTACGTACAGTTCCAACGCAGCTCTTACCATCTTAAGTTCACTTCCCGCTTCTACTTTACTTCCGGCGCCGCCGAACGCGGCGAAAAGCCCCAGCGCCAGCGCGGCTGCCAGGACGATCAAAAACGTTCTCACAGAACCTTTCAAGACAGATCACCTCAGCTAAATATCTTATATCCCTGTTCCTTTGTTCTCCGGTCAGTCCGCCCGCTCATCCGTTCAGGACGCGGACGCTGACGATGGCGCCAATATTGTCCAGCGCGCTTTCGGAGACCTGTTTTCCGCTGCCGGGAGCCTGTATGACCCGGTCGGAGCCGTCGGGTCCCGGAAGATAGAATTTTACATGTCCCTTGTTATATATTGCCACGGGGACGCTCTGCCCCTGTGAACGTATCGATTCGGCTATCTCCGCTTCAGTTCTGCCCGTCAGGTCGATTCCAGTTCCCACGGTATTCTGCTGGTCCTTCGTGTCCCTGGGCAGCAAAAATCCGAAGGACCGCATCACGGAAGCCACATAGGAGGAGCAGTCGACGCCTCCCTTAATGCCTCCCCAGGCGTAGTCAGTGCCCAGGTATTTGAACGCCTGAGCCACGAAATTGGCGTAGGTGTACGCCAGATATCCTTTGTGTACGCAGTTGGCCGGCAGAGTCTTTCTGACGGCTTCCAGAGCCCCGTTTTCACCTCTTGCGGGAACGTCAATTTCATATGCCGTCCCGTCTGCGGAGATCCCCGCCAGCGGCAGCTTCACGCCCATATCCGCCTGCACGCCGTCAATATCCAGCCTTGCTTCCGTTACCACCGCGAACTCTGCGGGATCCGCGAACGCCAGCCACGCTTCCCTGCTCTCCGATACGGCAACGTCCTCCGCTTTCACCCATCCGGAATACCAGTAGGACTGCACGAACAGGAACGCCCCGTCGGAACTTTCCCGCATTATCCACACGGGCATTCCCAGGTACAGTTCCGTATCCTGTATCAGGTCTACGTGGGTACCGGGGCCGGAATGGAACTCTCCGTCCGTAGGAAACCGCTTCAGATCGGTCCTGTTCACCACGATTCCGGGTTTCACAGGCTGGGAAGCCGGTATCCCCTCCAGGTTCCGGTTGGCCAGGATGGCTTCCAGTTCTTCGTCGGTATATTCTCTTCCCCCGGCGTCATAAAGGGGCTTCGAAGGCAGTTTCGCCGCTGCCAGCATTTCAGCCAATGTTTCGCCTGCAAACGTATCCGGGAAGATCAGCACGTCTGTAATGGCATCGCTCTCAGCCGCCATTCTGCGGTTGGCGTCCTCGATCTGAGGCGCGGTCAATATCTCTGCTTCCGGCGCCGCCAGCGCGCCGATCACCGCGGCCGCGCGCTCGTTGCCGGTGCCTATATTATATTCGTTTTCAGGCCATACGGGAGTCACGGCAGCCTCCGGTGAAGGGGTGGTTTCTGGCGTCAATAAAGGTTCTAAGGTCGCGGTGGCTGCCGGTTCCGTCCCGGCGGTCTCCGGTACATCGAGAGTGGCTTCCGGCCCCTCGGTAGAACTTGAGAGCGATCCGGGCGACGGCGTTTCTGAGGCGGGAACGGACGGAAAAACGCCGCAGCCCCAGGACAGCGCCGCAAAAAGCAGAGCGAGAACCGTCAACGAGATCGCGGCGTATATTTCCTTTCTTGTCCCCGGGTGTTTCATCAAAGCTTCCCTGTTTAAGCCATTGACCGTTCCTGGCGTCCCCTTCGTCTTCAGCTGATCTTCGCTCCTGCGGGAATGTCTCCGTCCACCGTAACCAGGACAAGTTTCTTGCCCTTGGTCGCGGCCAGGATCATGCCCTGGGACTCGATGCCCCGAAGGACCGCGGGCTGCAGGTTCGTTATTAGTATCACTTTTTTGCCTTTCATTTCTTCGGGAGCGTACTGCTTCGCGATGCCGGATACGACCTGCCTCTTTTCCGTTCCCGTGTCGAGAATGAGTTTCAGCAATTTGTCGCTGTCGGCGACTTTTTCGGCTTCCAGCACGCAGGCCACCTTCATCTCGACTTTTGCAAAATCGTCTATGGTGATGAGATTCGCCCCTTCGCCTTCGGCTTCGGCGGCTTTTCCTGCGTTCGCAGCGTTTCCGGCTTTATTGTCGCCGGCTTTCGCGGCGGCAGCCCCGGCCTCGGCCCTGGCCCCGGCGTTGAGCTTTTCCAGTTCTTCAAGCTCTTTTGCGGCGTCGATCCTGGGGAACAGCGCGTTGCCCTTCTCTACCGCGGTGCCGTCCGGATACACGCCCCATTCAGCGGCGGTCTCCCACCGGGTCAGTTCGGGCTTTCCGGCTATGCCCAGCTGCTGCCTGATCTTGGCCGGTGTCTCGGGCATAAACGGCTCGATCAATATGGATATTGCCCTGATGCCTTCCAGCAGCGTATACATCACGCCGGCGAGCCGCTCTTTGGAGGCCGCGTCGGTGTCGATCGTTTTGGCCAGCACCCAGGGGGCCGTTTCGTCGATAAACTTGTTCAGCCTCGACACGCCGCGCCAGATCTCCACCAGCGCGGAGGGGAACTGAAGGGCGTCCATCTGGACCTGAACGTTGTCGTAGATCTCTTTGAAAAGGGCTTTGATCTCGTTGTCCCCGTCCTCGAAGCGTTTGGCTTCGGGCTGGACGCCGCCGAAATATTTAAGTTGCATCGAAACGGTGCGGGACACCAGGTTGCCCAGGTCGTTGGCCAGGTCGGAATTGATCCTGCCGATCAGCGCCTCGTTGGTGAATATGCCGTCGGAACCGAAGGGCACTTCCCTGAGCAGGAAATACCTGATGGCATCGCAGCCGTATTTGGCGCAGAGGATGCGCGGATCGACTACGTTGCCCTTGGATTTGGACATCTTGCCGCCGTCGATGAGCAGCCAGCCGTGGCCGTACACCTGCTCGGGAAGAGGCAGATCCAGGGCCATCAGGATGGCGGGCCAGATTATGGTGTGGAAGCGGACGATCTCCTTGCCCACAAGATGTACCTGCGCGGGCCAGTATTTTTTGAACCGGCTGTCGTCGCCGCTGCCGTAACCGAGGGCGGTGATATAGTTGGACAACGCGTCTACCCATACGTAGACCACGTGTTTTTTGTCGAAGGTGACTGGAATGCCCCAGTCGAAGGAGGTCCTGGAGACGCACAGATCTTCAAGGCCGGGACGCAGGAAGTTGTTCAGCATCTCGTTCTTTCTGGATACGGGCTGGATAAAGTCGGGATGGCTCTCGATGTAGTCGATGATGCGCTGCTGGTACTTGGAAAGCCTGAAGAAATAGCTTTCTTCGCGGGTGCGCTCCACGGCCCTGCCGCAGTCCGGACATTTTCCGTCGACCAGCTGGGTCTCGGTCCAGAATGATTCGCAGGGAGTGCAGTACCATCCTTCGTATTCGCTCTTGTATATGTCGCCCTGGTCGTAAAGCTGCTTGAATATCTTCTGAACGGCCTTTACGTGGAAATCGTCGGTGGTGCGGATGAACTGATCGTTGGTGACGTTCATCAGCTTCCAGAGGTCCTTGGTATTGGCCACGATCTCGTCAACGTACTCTTTAGGCGTCACGCCTTTTTCGGCGGCTTTGCGCTGGATCTTCTGGCCGTGCTCGTCGGTGCCGGTGAGGAACATGACGTCGTAGCCTTTAAGGCGGCGGTAGCGCGCTTCGGCGTCTGCGGCAACGGTGGTGTAGGAGTGACCGATATGCATGTTGCCGCTGGGATAATATATGGGCGTGGTGATGTAGTACGTCTTTTTTTCTTCGTTTTTTAATGCTTTTTCGTTCATGGGTCAAGCCGCCTCCCGGCCTTGGAAATATTGCCGCGAAGCAGGCGAAAACGAGCTGTCCCGGCGTGGCGGATTATACATCATTCCGGGGAAAAACTCAAGCCCGGCCGGGAAAGCGCGAGCTTGATAAAACAGTATTTCACATCACGGCGAGCGGCGCTGAAGTTGAACAACGCGTGCGTTTCATATGATGCAGTCAACGGCAAGGGTGCTTGCTTCACCCATGACGTCTACCCTTCGGGTAAAATAACCTTTAACCTGGTATGTCAAACACTTTGTCAGGGTACAGTTTAAAGCAGAAGCCAAACACTTCTTCTCCCATCGTCACGCTGTCGGTAAGCACGATCTCCTCGAGCCCGGTGCAAAGGTAAAACGCTCTGTCCCCGACTGCAGTTGCCTCAAGCCGTACGTTGTCCAGATCGGCGCAGCCCAAAAAACATTCTGCCGGGATCGATCTTGGCTGCCCTTTGATATCGATGCTTTTTATGCGGTCGCAATTCATAAACGCGCGTTCTCCGAGAACCGAAACCGTAGAAGGTATCGTAACGTTTGTCAGAGAACAACAACTTCTGAAAGCACTGTCACCAATTATTTCCAGCCCTTCCGGCAGATCGATCTCTATTATTCCCATGCACGAAGCAAACGCATATTCCCCTATTTTTTTTATGTTCTTTGACATTGTCACCGAACTGATCTTGTCACATCCTGCGAAGCAAAGATCGCCGATCTCTTCAACGTTGTCGGGTATAACGATGTCTGCAGAAAAACGACCTTCCCGGAAAAGCCCTTTACCCAGCTTTTTAATACTGTCCGAAAATGTGATCTTAATGTTTTGCCCCTCTAATCCGTAAAACAGATACGGCGGCAATTCAACGACGCTGTTTCCGATCACTATTTCTTTTATATTTTTCATACCTAAGCAGATAGATCCACTGTCCAAAGGCATAGAAGGAACAGGGTCAACAACGCAGTACAGAGCATTATATTCTATCTTTGACACCGAACTGCAGCCATAAAATGCGCTTTGACCAATATGCTCAGTCTTTTCTGAAACGGAAATGCTTTCTATGCCCGAGCAACCGTAAAAGGCTTTCTCTCCAATATCGACCGCGGAAGAGAAGGAACTGAAATCTTTTAAAGAAATGCAGCCGCTAAAACTTTCATTTCCTATAATATTGACTCCGTTTGTGAAAACGACCTCTTCAAGTCCTGACATATCTTTAAAACAGCCGTCAGGCACGTCCATATCCAACGTTATGGTGATTTTAGATATTCCATTTGTCAGTTGCTGGCCTTCAACAGAATTTGCTCCTAAAACCGCAACCTCCTGGCAATGAGGCATAGATAGTTCCTTAAGCCCTGTCAGACCGCTTAAACTTCCTTTTTGTAAATAAGCATCTCCGCTCACAGCGACAGATATGACGTTTCCTGCCGCAGGATGTTTTTTGAACGCGTTCTTGTTTATCTGGATAACTTCTACTCCGTCTATAACATCCGGTACGGTGATCGACGTACTGTCGCCAAGGTAACCGGTGATTTCCATACCGTGTTCATTTTTTGTATATTGCCACTCGGAAACCGTTTGATCATCCGACGGCTCAATTACGTTTGTACTTTCTGGCTTTTCGCCTGTTATTTCCGGACAATAAGTGGGCAAAAAGGCTCCTTCCGTCGAAGCGTTATCCTCTGAGTGTTTATGGCAGGCGGTCAATCCGGTTATATTGATCAAAAGGATCGTCACGATGAGAAGCGCAAAGAAACGGTTAGGCTTTTTTCGCTTTGATTGCCATACCGTATATGAGAAAAGCAAAAGAAAACCGACAAGCAACGTGATATTGCCGCCGATCCGGAATGAGTTCAAAGTGTATTCTTCTGTCCTTGTATCTTCGCTACCGGAAGCTTCTGAATATCCTTCATTAAGGCTGGTCTCGCCCGTTGGTTCATCGGCATTTATCAGTGCAGGAACCAGTCGCTCGAAAAGGGCGATTTTTGTTTCAAAAGAAGTAAACAGCCATTTCCCTTCTTTTTTTTCATAAACGTAATCGAATGAATTATGTCCATAATCTTCAAAATCGATTTCCATATGACATATTATTTTATCTTCTGAAAAAAGCGGGAAAGAGTAATCGGTCTCCCAGGCACGATAGTCATACTGCCTGCCGGAACTATAAATCCAGTATACCTGATCCTCGTCCCAGTTAAATTCCACCGCGCCGTTTTGAAGGGATCCAATAACTTCTTCGGTAAAATACTGTTCCAGGAAATGATAGAACGCCGTCGCTCTGCTGAGCCCGCCGGTCATTCTGATCTTCTTCCCCTCAGGAACGATATATGGAGCCACAAGATAATCGGTAAACACGCTTAGAGGAGACCGGTCTGCCCCAAAATTATGTTCCGGTCTGGTGAACAAAATAGCTGCCGCCTGCGCTTTATCAAGCTCTACTAAAAACGACTCTTCTGTCAAGGACACCTCCTCTACAGCACAAACGTTAAGAGAGGAGTAGAGAAAAACGATTAGAATAAGCAACGCAAAGATAAACCGTTTCATTATGTCGTCCCTCCAAAAGTCATGATTGGTATGTAACTGTCCTGATCAGTATAGAATAATGCCACACTTCAAAAAGATCAGATACAGGTAAATCAAGAACAGCTGGCGATTGACCATAGCCATTGGGAGTTGGCTCTAATTCAGACGAAGCATTATAATGCGGATCAAACACAACGATTCTACCATCACCTTGAGCATCTCTGTATGCCCCGGCAATAAGAAGATAGTGACCTTCTGCAGCTTTGTATACAAAAGAACTTGCAGGATAATGGTTATTGTCAATGAGTATATCTATTATAAGCGGTTTTCCGATATCAATATTAGCTTCAATGATGTTGAATAGGTCTTCAGGCGTATTGCTAACAGTTGGGCCGCCTTCATAGATCCAATATCTATAACTATAGTTACTTATTTCATGTCCTTCACCAACTCCATAATAATACTGAACAAAGCCAAGAAGCCCATAAATAACTCGTTGATATTGATCGGTTTCTGGGTTTGGTCCTTCGCCGGGCCCCAGCAAAGCACCCGCTGAAGCATATATACCAGATTCGCCATACCCAGATGTATCAATGCCAAGCCAATTTAGCAACATCACAGAAGCGGCTGCGCCGCAAGTGTTACCAGATTCCTGCTCGTGATATGGTATTCCAAGACAATACAAAGATAAATTCCATAATACTCCTGTTCCGGATGTATATGATTGCATAGTTACGTACTGTGCTGTATGGTTGTCATTTTCAATTACGCTCAAATGATTAAAAAAGTAATGTGTTATCAGGTATTTTTCACCAGTTTTTATAATAAACCATCTTGTGGTATAATCAATGGTATCATCATTTGCGACGAACTGAAGTGTAGTTGCATTTGCACATTTTAAATAATAGTTGTCGCTTATTCTTTGAATAGTATAACCATATCCGGTATAGGTCAATTTGAAGAGTTGACTCGGATTTTGCATATATGATTTATAGTTGTATATGCTTACTGGATAATTAAGAACTTCAGAAACACTTTCGTTTGTCAAAGACATAGATACACCGTTCGACGAAGTCAACGAAAAATCAGATACAGTATTTGGCCCGGCAGTACATGAAGAAAGCCTATAAATCCCGCCCGATATAATTCCTTCTGCCTCATCATCAGTATATGAAAGCGTTATTCTCGGCATATGTGAAGCGTTTGCTGTATTTGCTCCATAAAAAGTTATTGACGCGGTTTCGGTTGAAAGTTTTAAAAGGATTCCTTTATTCTGGGAATAATTTGTGTATCTTAAAACATCACGAATTGGAATGGAAGTAAATCCGTTTGCTGTAGCTCCATTATAAAGCAAAGTCTTTCCGTTGCTGTAATAGGTATTTCCATTATAGTAGTACTGATTATTATAATACTGACTGTAGATATTACTGTACTGCGTAGCGGTATATGCAACACCCTGCGTCCATTCATACATCTCGGGATATGCCTCTAAATAAATACCCGAACCGCCTGTATATGCCTGATATCTGCAAAGGTCTAAAGTAATACTTGAACAATGAGGAGCTAATTCCTCAAAAATATCATTCAATCCCGGAAACTTGATTACGGTTCTTCGAAAACTCGTTTGGTTATACTTCCCAACAGATAAAGTCGAATTCTGAGTTAAAGTCCCTCCGCTGGAGCAATTTGAGAAATATAACGTCGAGGCAGAATAAAAAGAGTTGTTATAATAATCAGATCCTCCAAAAAGGAAAAGAACTGGGTCAATCGAAACAGGATATGTTGTTTCCGGGTCATCCATAAACACTGTTGGTAGAATAACTGATAGAACATATTCTGAAGGCCTTTCAGTCTCGCTGCATTTGATTGTCCCGGTTGTATTTAAACCTCTGCTGTCTTCGATCAATACAGATCCTATATTCCCCACAACACTATTGCCAGAAGTAATAGTACCTTCCCCATCTATCGTTAATCCATATGCGTTTATTTTATACTCAAAAATATAATCTGTACCTGGTTCATTTAAAACAACAACGTCTTTTACACCATTGAATGTTGCCTCGTATTCTATAGATATGTCCCTGCCGATTTCGTTATAAATTACTTTGTTATCTTTTAGTTCCGCAACAGCATTTTTAATAAATTCAGGCGTTATTGTAAGTTTATAATCATCATACGTTGTAGTTACGCCTTTTTTTATGTCTTCTGGGAAAAATGACAATATGTCGTTGTAAACAGTCTCATATTTGAAATCTGAAGATTTGCTGTCATAGATCTTGTTGCTTTTGTCTCTTAGATTTCCTTCAATGTCAATATACTTAACATCAACCGGATACAGAATTCCAAGTAGTTCACCGTCTGTCTTTTTATACAATATAAAATTTTTAGGATCGTCCGCTCCATCCAATCGTTTTTCCAATACTGTTCCATCCATACTTAGATTAACTTCAGGGATAAGCGCAAGGCAATTGTTACTATCCGCCTTAATGTGTGTTTTGTTCGCTATTATTGTAATTAATAAACATGTCGTCAAAACAAAAAAAAGCGCAATTAATAATGTTGTTTTTTTCATTTAAATACCTCCTTGTCCCACATTGCCTTTACCCAATCTTGTTATCAACACCATTTGGCGTTCCCGTATCAAAATTAGCAAGACCGTTGATCCCAGATGAAGAAATAATCTCAAGTGCCTTCAGTATTTCATCAACTGATTCACGGCACCCGCCTTGTATCCATTCTCTGTATACTGAGATCCTTCCTGCAACCGTATACGTATAATAGACTTTTGCCTGAAAGGGGGTAAGCAAATTGTTCTTGTCCGCTGTTTCTATTAGTTCAGCGCATATCTCATTCTTAATTTTAATCAAAAAAGACATTCTTTGATTGATGCCGGCTAATTTTGTATAATAATCTATGTCCCTTTTGATCTCGGAATTCAGCAATTCAAGAAGCCTTCTGCGCCCGTGCAGATTATCGCTTAAGTCGCTTTGTCGTATAATATTTTTAAGTTTTGATAAAACGTCCTCTTCAATAGCATCTTGTACAGCTTCAACGTTTTTAAAGTGCCTATAAAAAGTCGATTTATGAATATTCGCTTTTTCGAATAGATCTTTCATAAAAAAAGGAGCGCCTTCCTTTTCTGAGAGCAATTCAACGTACGCTTTACATATATTCTCTATCATATGCATTGAACGAGGATCTTTTTTTCCAACAGACATAATATGGCCCTTTCTCCAACGTTGCGACTACTGCGTTGGGCACGCTGACGTATTTCGCTTTAAAAATCTATTAAAAATTGTAAAAACCAAACCGCCATTTAAAATTATAACTGATTGTTTTATTAAAATCTACAACCTAAAATGGGAAAACAGTCGCATCATTATAGTCTTCTTTGCCGTTTTTACTGTCTGATTGCGTAAAGCTCTCAAAAACTTCTGAAAACAAGCGGCTCCAGGCCCGAAGGATCCTGGACCCGGCATGCACTTTCCCGGCAGATCCCTTCGTCCCTGTGCCAGCTTCCTGCCTCCCGGCGGTCTTGAAAAACCGGGCCGCGGGTGTTAATATTGCACTTGTTTTCTGCGGCGGACGAAACGGCGCAAAAAAGCGGAAACAAATTATGTGAACGAGGGGTTTGCGGCAATGAAACTGACTTTCTTAGGCACCGGCGCGGCCGACTGGGATATAAACGCATACAGGCAGGGAGAAGAATTCCGCCGCTTTTCATCGGCGCTGGTCAACGACGATCTGCTGATCGATCCGGGACCCCATATCTTCCATTTCGCAGACCGTTCCGGACAGCCGGAGCTCCTCAAAAACGTAAAGAATATCATCGTCACCCACACCCACGCGGACCATTTCTGCGAAGAGACCGTCAGGAAACTGTGCGTTGACGGAGACGCGGCGCTCTGGGGCGACCGGGCATGCATTCACAAACTCGAAAGAGTGCTGGGAAAAGATATTGCCGCGAAAGTGGATTTCAGGGAAACGGCGTTGTCCCTGAACGGCCCGGCGGATATAGGCGGATACGAGATCTGGTCCCTGAGGTCCAACCACCAGACGGAAGATATAAGCGAAACCACCAGGCTGTATCTCATCCGGGAGACATGCGGATCCGGCGGTACCGGGCGTATGCTCTATTACGGCTGCGACAGCGCCTGGATCCCCACGGAGAGCTGGAACGTGATCAAAGACAAACCGGTCGACGCCATGGTCCTTGAACTGACCTGCGGCACTGCCGCTCCCAACGACTGGCGCATTTTCGAGCACAACACGCTGGAAATGCTGGAACTGATGCTGAAGACCTTCAGAAAGTACGGTTATTTCTCTAAAGACGTTAAATATTATACTTCCCATATGGCCAGAACGCTGCACACGGGCCACGCGGAACTGGCGAAGACGCTGGAGGGACTTGGCGTGACTCCGGCGTACGACGGGATGGTGATCGATATATGAAAAAGCTGCAAAAAAATACTGTCATCAATATGCACACCCATATCTTTCCCGGCAAGATCGAGGAAAAAGCCGTGGATGCCATCGGTCAGTTCTACGGCATACCCATGCAGAATAAAGGCACTTCAGAATATCTGCTTTCGGACGGGGCGAAGATCGGGGTCACCAAATATCTCGTCTGCTCCACCGCCACCACCGCCCATCAGGTGGAATCCATCAATAATTTCGTGTCGAGGGAAGTCCTGGCCCATCCGGAATTCATCGGCTTCGGCTCCATCCATCCCGACTATGAAAATATTGCCGCGGAAATAGACCGGATGGTCTCGCTGGGGCTGAAAGGCATCAAACTGCACCCGGATTTTCAGAAGTTCAACATCGACGACGAGAGCGCATTCCCTATCTACGAAGCCGCGGAAGGCAGGCTTCCCATACTGTTCCACACCGGCGACGACAGGTACGATTTTTCCGATCCGCGGCGTCTGAACCGGGTGCTGGAAAAGTTCCCTAAACTGGTGGCCATTGCCGCCCATCTCGGCGGGTACAGGGACTGGGAGGCGGCCCGGGTCAATTACGGCCACCCGCGAGTGTATATCGACACTTCCAGTTCGCTGATGTTCGTTCCCCCTGAGGAAGCGGTCAATATCATCCGCGCCCACGGCGTCTCTCACACGTTTTTCGGCACAGACTCTCCTATGTGGAACCACACCGACGAGTTCGCCCGTTTCAACGCGCTGGAACTCACCGCGGAAGAGCGGTCGATGATACTTTACAAAAACGCAGCGGATTTCTTTAAGTCTTTCGGAATGGAAATTTAACGGGACGCAAAAGACGCAAACAACGCGAAATCGCAAAAGACGCAAAAGACGTTTAAAGGGGCTCCGCTTTCCCGGAGCCCCTCAAAATTATTATTCGAAAAAGCCTCGCCGCCGCCTCAAAGAGACGCTCAGCAGGACCCCGATGCAGATGTAGTTCGTGATCATGGCGCTGCCTCCCTTGCTGACGAAAGGAAGCGGCAGTCCGGTTATGGGCATTATGCCCAGGTTCATGCCAATATTCTCGAAAATGTTGAACAGAAACATTGCCAGGATCCCGGCGGCAACGCATTTTCCGAACATATCCCGGGCCCTGGACGAGATGTAGCACATCCGGATCAACAGCACCGCGAAAAGGATCACCAGCAGCGCCGCCACAATGAATCCGCCTTCTTCGCCGATCACCGCGAAGATGGAGTCGGACATCTTGACGAATATCTTTTTGCCGCCGTTCATTGCCCCCTGGCCCAGGCCCTGGCCCGTGAGGCCGCCGGAGCCGATGGCCGTCTGGGAGCGGGTCAGCTGGAGAGAATAGTCGGGATATTTGTCCGGGTAAAGGAAGGAAAACAGCCTTGCCCGGCGTGTGTCGTTGAAATAAAATTTCCACAGGAAAGGCACGGTGGCCGCGCCAAGCGCCAGCGCGGACGATATATACCAGAATTTAGCCTTGCCCACGAACAGCACCATAAAGAAGGCGAAGGTCAATACCATCGCCTGGCCTATGTCTTTCTGCAGCACTATGAGGCCCAGAGGCACCAGGAACGAGAAAGTGACGATCAATACTTCCTTGAGGCCGAAGCCTTCTTCAGCCGCTTTTTCCAGCTGGATCGCTATCACCAGCACCATCGCCAGCTTCATCAGTTCCGAAGGCTGGTAGGTGAAACTTCCGATGCCTATCCAGGCGCGGCTGCCGTAATCCTCTATGCCCAGGGGCGTGAAAACGCTGAGCATAAGAAGGACGTTGACGGCGTAGAAGGGCCAGGTTATTTTTTTCAGCAGGTTGTAGTCGAAAAATGCGAGTATGAGGGCGGCAATGACTCCGATGACCAGCCCGACTATCTGGGAGCGCATGGCGGAGCTGCCTCCGTCGTCGTACATGTTGCTCATGGCGCTGCCCAGGAAAATGAGCCCGATCACGGTTATGGCCAGGACGACGGCCAGCAGGAAATAGTCGAACTCCACCAGGAAGTCCGTTGTCCGGCTGGCGGATACCTCTCTGAAAAGGCGGCCTTCGTCCCTCTTTATTATATCTGACGATCTTTTGCCCAGTCTGATCATTGTCGGTACGGTCCGGCCTTTACCGGATCTTGATTGAAACGGAAAAAAGTTTATTCGGCGGGATCCTCGGCGCCGCCGGATGCGGCTGCTCCGGCAACATCTTCGGACTCGAGCGAGGCCTCGACCTCGTCCGTCGCTTTTACGGCGTCGTCAACGGCCCCTTCTGCCGCAGCCTCGGCTTCCGCTTTGGCTTCGGCTGCTGCCTCGGCTCCTGCTTCTGCTCCGGCTTCAGCTGCGGCGGCTCCGGCAACGAATTCTTCTCCGTCCATTATGGCTTTCGCCTTGTCGAATCCGGTCTCCACGCCTTCTTCCGGAGCGGCCTCTTCCCCTTCGTACACCGCTTTCCTGTAGCGCACTTTAAGGTCGATAAACAGCGCGATGCCCACGATCAGGATGATGCCGGAAAGCAGCTGGGACACCCGGATGCCGGTGCTGCCGATGTACAGGCTGTCGGTGCGGAGCCCTTCTACCAGCATGCGCTCGAGGCCGTACATCATCATGTAGATGGCAAGGCACTCGCCGTCGCGTTTCTTGAACCGGCTCGCGCGGTAGAGCATTATGGTTATGAAAATTATGAGGCACCAGATGGATTCGTACAGGAAAGTGGGATGCACCAGCGTGCCCACGTCCCAGCCCTGGCTCCTGACGAAAATATCGATCTTGTCGCCGGTCATTCCCCAGGGCAGCGTGGTCGGACCGCCGAACGCCTCCTGGTTGAAGAAATTGCCCCAGCGTCCCACGGCCTGGCCCAGGGCGATGTACCCTATGACGAAGTCGATTATTTTGAGCATCTTCTGCTTCTTGACCCGGGAAACGATGAACAGCGCCAGCGCGCCTCCTATGATGCCGCCGTATATTGCCAGGCCGCCTTCCCAGAAATAGAAGATGGAGGCGAGATTGTCCCGGTACTGCTCGAAATTGAACGCCACGTAATAGACGCGGAGGCCTATTATGGCGGCGGGCAGCGCGAATATCAAATAGTCCAGCAGGTCGTTGGGATCGATGCCGTACTTTTTGCAGGACCTGAGGGCAAGGAATATGCTAAGCAGCACCACGCCGCTGATCAGAAGTCCGTACCAGCGTATCTCGAAGCTGCCGATCTTGAAAGCCACGTCGTTGATATTGAGTTTTATGCCGTGATCCTTGAATATGTTGGGAAATTCCACGTATCCCGTCTCGGCCAGCAGTCTCAGCGAATCAATAATACCGGTCATTTTTTAACCTCCGACGGCCCGTTCAGATGCCCCGGGCCTCAAATAATTTCTTTCTTTCCGAAGCGTCCCGGACCAGCCGGTCCCTCAGCTCCTCCTGAGACGAAAAGCGTTTTTCGTCCCGCGTCTTTTCTATAAATTCCACCGTTATCGGCCTGCCGTACAGATCTCCTTCGAAATCCAGCAGATTGGTCTCGATGCTTGTGCGCCCGTCGGTATCCTTAAATGTGGGATTTTTCCCCACGTTGGTGATGCCGAGATATACGTTGTCCGGATCGCCGGAGATCCTGACGGCGGTGGCGTATACTCCTGATGCGGGCAATACAGAGCGGCGGTCAGGGACCATATTCGCGGTGGGGAAATCCATAGACCTTCCCACTTCCCGGCCGTGGGCAACGACTCCTTCCAGCCTGAACCGGTGTCCGGCAACCGTTTCGTACTTTCCCATCCTGCCCGTCGACGCCAGCTTTCGCAACAGCGAACTGGACACGGTCTCCCGCTTTCCGTCAAGCTCGCACTTCACGGAAGGCACCGCCGCGGACTCGAATCCGTACCTGCGCCCCAGCTGTGAGAGGAGTTCCGCGTTGCCGCTGCCTCCGGCGCCGAAGGTGTAATTTTCGCCAGTCAGCACGTATTCCGCGTTCAGTTCTCCGGCCAGCACTTCCCTCGCGAAATCCTCGGGAGCCATGCGGCTCATCTCCCTGTCGAACCACACGAACCTGAGCTCGTCGACGCCGCTTTCGGCAATATAAGCCGCCCTCAGCCGGTTGGAACACAGAAGCTTTACGTCCGCTCCCAGCACGGTCAAAGGATGGTTCACGAAAGTGTATACCACGCTTCTGATGCCCCGAAGCACGGATATCCTTCTGGTCTCTTCCAGCAGCGCCCGGTGCCCTTTATGGACTCCGTCGAAGAAACCCAGCGCCACGGCAGCCCTCCCGGCAGCCGCGGCGCGGTATCTATCATTTCCTTCTCCCGGGCCTTGACGCCCGGGTCCGTAGGTGATGATCATCGAAACTTATTTGCCCTTCCACTCTTTGTACGCGGCAACGGCGTCGTCGTAGCTTATATTCCTGGCGTCGTCGTAGAATTCGCGGAAATTGATCGTGTTGAACCTGGGCGTCCCTTCCCACTCGTCTTTGGAGAACAGATCCTGGAACCACACGAAAGCGGCGCCGTCAACGTTTGCCCTGTCGGACAGGATTATATTGCCCAGATCCGACCGGGTCTTGGCGTAGTAGGTGACGCCAACGGAGCAGAAGTATTCGAAGCCCAGATCGTTGAGCACCTTCTGGGGCGCCGGGCAGGTGGTGCCGTCGGAGGAGCGCTTCCAGCTGCCGTAGGGGTAAACGTATATCTTGGTGTCTCCGATCAGCGGCTTGACCTCGTTCTCGAATTTGGTGGCGCAGTCCAGCATGCTGTCTCTGCCGTAATTTTCCATCACGCCGTGCTTGTAGGAATGGCTGGCGAAATACCATCCGGTGTCCTTCAGGGCCTGGACGATGGGCTTCACCGCCTCGATCTCTCTCTGCCTGTCGGCCTCGGTGCGTCCGTCGCCCTCGGAAACTCTCTGGGTGCGGTAGCCGAGTATGCCGTCGAAACCGGTAACGCAGATCATGCCCTTGGCGCCGTTGAAGGAGAAGTCGGGATGCTCTTCCACGAACCTGTCGAGTATCGGTATGTATTCCTCGTCGAAGCCCTGGACCACGGTGCCGTCGGCATGCTTGGTATACGTTCCCACCTTGCCGTCGATGAGGATGAGCTTGTCGATCATGCCTCTGCCCATTTTCTTGCTGTAGTAGTTGGTATCGTCGAAGGAGAACACCAGAGGCTTCTTGCCCTCGGGGAATTTGAAGGTTTTTTTAAGGCGCGGCACTCCGTCTACCACCTCGTAGACGTAGTTGAGGTTGACCAGCATATAGTCGTCGTCGTAGAGCGCCTGGATTATGCGTTTGAATTCTTTTACGGTGATGCAGTCGATGAAATACGTGTTCTGGACTTTTTCCACGTTGGAGATGTCGGTGGGATATGCCAGTTCGGGGAACGCTATGAGGGAGTGCGTGAACAGATGCTCCACGCGGCCGGAGTAGTCTACAAGTTTAAGTTCTCCGGAAGGGGCCTTGGTGGCCGTTGCCGTGGGCTGCGCTGTCTGGGTCGACGCCGCTTCAGTGGGAGCCGCGCCCGTAGGACCGGCGGGATCTCCGTTGTCATCCGTGGGATCGGCGGGTACCTCCGTGGGGTTTACGGGATACGCCGTAAGCACGCCGGGCGTGCCGTCGGGAGGCAGGGTGTTGACCAGCACTTTATCTCCGGAAGAAGGTTTGTCCGTGCTTATCTTCGCGATTATTACTATAAGGGCAACGATTATCGCCAGCATCACTATGATCGCGACTTTGATGCCGCTGCCGCTTTTTGCTTTCTGCTGATTGCTCATAAGATCTTCCTGCCTTTTCTTTTGTTAAGACCTTCCGGTCATTCCGCGTCGTCTTCGGTCACGGTAAGCGAAGCCGTAAGCCTCGTCTGGTTTCCTCCCCTGTCTTCCAGGAGAATGTCAACGGTCTGGACTCCCACTTTGTTGTAGTCCGGCTCTTTCAGCAGCGATACCGCCACGTCGGTCTGGTCTACCACCGAGCCGGGCACGATGAACGCTCCCACGTCGAGAGCAACGCCTTTCGCGGTCACCTGGTCCCGGGCAACGCCTTCGGGGGGCACCGTGTCAACGACTCTCACGGTCACGGAATATTTGCTTTCCGCTCCCTGGGCGTCGGTGAACAGCACGTTTATCTTGTAATTCCCCAGCACGTGGAAATTGATCTGGGTTATGTCTGTCTCGTACCTGACGAAAGCGCCTTCCGCCACCGCCGTCCTGCCGGAATCGGTGAGGAGCTGCTCCGCGGCGGGCCCCACGTCCCCGGCCTCGAACCTGACTTCCGTCATAAGAGGCGCTTCGGTCTTTTTCTTTGGAGAGGATATGCTCTTGATCAGCTTCGCGATCCCTACGATGAGGAGGACGAATATCAGCAATACGATGGCGGCGAATACGATCCTGCGGATCACGTATTTTTTCTCGGTCTTTTTGGAAGATCCGGAGGAGCTTCCGGCTCCCGAGGAGTTCCTGGTCCCGGAGGTGGATCCCGAAGAGGACGTCCTCGCGGCTCCGTTTCCGGACCTGTAGGCGTCCTGCCTGTTCTGGGCAAGCGCGTTCTGATGAGAACTCCTTGCCGCGCCGTTCCGGGCGCTTCCGCCGTTGTTGCTGTTTCTGTTGTTTTCGTCTGCGTACGACATTGTGAATATCTCCGATGATCCTGCCGCGTCTCCCGCGACACGGCTGTTTGTGCCGATTTCGATCCGTTTTGCAAAGCCCTTTTCCCGCCTCGAAAGCGGGTCCCGGATATACAAGTTTATTTTATTATATTTTATTTATAAAATCAAGCGCGGGCGCGCAGGGATCCGAAAAAACGGGCCGGTTTTTCCGGGACCGTTATTTCAGGAAACCGTCGATTATTTTTTCTTCCGCTTCCCGCTCGGTGAGGCCAAGGGTCATCAGCTTTTCCAGCTGCTCTCCGGCGATCTTGCCTATGGCCGCCTCGTGGATCAGCTCCGCCTCCACGGAATTGGCCGTGATCTGCGGCAGAGAGGAAACGACGGCGTTGTCCATAACGATGGCGTCGCACTCGCTGTGGCCGTGGCAGCGGTTGTTGCCCCTGAGGTCCGCGTTGAAGCGCTGGCGGGAATCGTCCCTGGCAACGCTCCTGGACACTACGTTTGCGCTGGATCCGTCTCCGTTCAGTTCAACCTTGAAATCGGTGGTGGCGTGCTGCTTTCCGTGCGTCATGATCTTTTCGCTGATCACCAGCTGGGCGCCGTCTGCCAGATCTGCGCGGGTGATGCGCTCGGTGGAATCCACGCCTTTTATCTGGGTGGTCTCCATCTCCATGTAGCTGTTCTTGCCGAGTTCCACCACGGTGGTGGGATTCATCACGTTGGTGCCATCGCCGCTGCCTTCGCCGTAATGGCGCTCGATATATTTTACGTGGGCGTTCTTTCCCACGTGGAAGGCGTGGATGCCGTCGTGCCTGGACTCGGTGCAACTGTCGTTGTGTATGCCGCAGCCTGCCACGATCTCCACCGTGGCCGCCTCGCCTACGTAGAAGTCGTTGTACACCAGGTCCTGAAGGCCCGGTTTGGTGAGGATCACCGGGATGTACACGGTCTCGCCGGTGGTGCCGGGAGCGATGTATATATCGATGCCGGGCTTGTCCTTTTTGGTCACTATCTCCACCGCTTTGGTGCTGGCACGGCCGATGGAAGTGCCGTCCGCGCGGATGTTGAACGCCCCCGAAGGAACGTCGGTGAGTCCGGCAATAGAGTCCAGCAGACCGCGTCCGACTCCGGCCAGTTCTTTTATGTCGAAATCGATATTGACGATGCTTTTGATATCCTGTTCAGCCACGTTGTCAGCCTCCTCTCACGAATTGATGCCGTCAAGCCTGGGGCACGTCCTGTCATACATGAGCCCGGGAAGGATCTCGTCCTTCGTCCCCTGCTTCTCCACCTTGCCGCCGCTGATGACCACGATCCTGTCGGCGATCTCCAGGATGCGCTCCTGGTGCGAGATTATCATAATGGCGCCGTGGGTCCTCTCCCGCATCTGCTCGAACACTTTGATGAGGCTGTTGAAGCTCCACAGGTCAATGCCCGCTTCCGGCTCGTCGAACACCGCGAAATCCGTGTTTCGGGCAAGCACGGTGGCGATCTCGATGCGCTTCAGTTCTCCTCCCGACAGGCTGGCGTTCACTTCCCGGTCAATATAGTCCCTGGCGCAGAGTCCCACCGCCGAGAGGTACTCGCACGCCTCGGAAACGTTGAGCTCCTTGCCCGAAGCCACTTTGATGAGGTCCTTCACGGTTATCCCCTTGAAGCGCACGGGCTGCTGGAACGCGTAGCTGATGCCTGCCTTCGCTCTTTCGGTAATGTTCAGGTCCGTTACGTCCTGCCCTTTCCAGAAAATGCGCCCCGACGTGGGACGGTAGAGGCCTGAAATGACCTTAGCCAGGGAGGATTTGCCGCCTCCGTTGGGTCCCGTGACAACGGTGAAGCCGTCGCCGCTCTCCAGGTCAATGTTCTTCAATATATCTTTTTTCCCTCTCTCCGTATCGGCGGAGAAGGATACGTCAACAAGTTTGAGCATCTCTTTCTTCCTGTCTGTTTTTTCGTTTTTGTGGCCCTTCCGGACCGGTCTGCATTATAGCATATATTGTGGGATAAAGCAAAGCGACGCAAAATGTAGATGAGAGAAGCGATGAAGAGCTAAATTGAACCCCTGCTGTTTAGACTCTATTGTCCGGGTTCAGCTAAATTCGGCTGCGCCGAGCTAAATTCGCGCTGGCGCGCGAGCGAAATTCCGCTGCGCGGAGTGATATTGCGCTTCGCGCAGTGATATTCGCCTGGCGGCGAGTGATATTGCGCTTCGCGCAGTGATATTCGTGCTGCGCACGAGTGATATTGTGCTGCGCGCAGTGATATTCGCCTGGCGGCGAGGGATATTCCGCTGCGCGGAGTGATATTGCGCTTCGCGGAGTGATATTCGACTTCGTCGAGTGATATTCCGCTGCGCGGAGTGATATTCGACTTCGTCGAGTGATATTCGCCTGGCGGCGAGGGATATTCCGCTGCGCGGAGTGATATTCGACTTCGTCGAGTGATATTCGCCTGGCGGCGAGGGATATTCGGCTACGCCGAGCTAAATTCGTCCTTCGGACGAGCTAAATTGACCTTCGGTCAGCTAAATTCGCCCTTACGGGCGAGCTAAATTGCCGCGTTGCGAGCAGCTAAATTGAGCCCTGACTGCTTTAGACTATATTGTCAGGGTTCATGGTGCCTGTAGAGCGATGGAGTTAGAACTGCTCTCGCTCATTATCGAACCCGATTCGTTTCCCCGAGGGAGAATTTCGAGGGAAAACAACTATTTGCTTAAAATCCTCGACGTTAATGCCCATTTGATCCGCTCGAGTTATGGTTGCCTCTGCGTTTTTCGAGGGAAATAACGAAAGACGCGAAAACCCCTGATATTTATGTTCATTTTCTGACACGTCCATGGCAATAACATCCTTTAGAAGGCGCGCAGCGTCGCTGTTTTCGAGGATCAATTATAAAACCGCGTAAATCCTCGACTTTTATAAAACTATCATTTTCGAGACAGCGCGGCTCGGTCGTTAGTTCGAGGAAATCTGCAAAAACTATTAATATCCTCGATTTTTATCGAAAGAACAGTTTCAAGACGAGGCCATGAAGAAGCCGGACCATATAATTATCTCTGCGGGTCACACAAATGGACAGCCATCGATGTTGACACCTGCGGCGTGCTTGTGGCAAAATTCCTTTCTGAGCAAAACCGCCTGATCCGGGAGATCGTATGGTAAAAAGCGATAAGAAAACCAATCTGTTCATTATGCTGATGCTTACCGCCGTGTACACGGCCAGCTATCTCTGCCGCTACAGCTACGCAGCGGTGCTGCCGGCAATGGTGGAATCCACCGGGCGCACCAAGACGGAATTGTCCGTGGCGGTGACCGGCCTGTTCGTGTGCTACGGGATCGGACAATTGGTCAGCGGATTTCTTGTTGACCGGCTGCCTCCGAAAACGCTGATCCTGGCGGGAATGCTGGCCAGCTGCGCGTTCAATCTTGCCGTTCCGTTTACGGATTCTCTCTGGGCAGTCAGGATATTGTGGTGCCTGAACGGATTTGCCCAGGCATTTTTCTGGCCTCCCATCGTCGCCGTGATGTCAAGGCTGCTGTCCGGTCCGGAATACACCCGGGGCAGCGTTTGGGTCAGCAACGGCGGGTATATCGGCACGATCTCGCTTTATCTGCTGGCACCGGTGATGATCAGAATCTGGTCCTGGAAGGCGCTGTTCATATTCAGCGCTTCCGCCGCGCTGCTGATCGCCGCAGTGTTCGCGCTCAAATTCCCGGGTACCCCGAAACCGCAGCGCGCATCGGCCGACACCGCCGGCACCGTTCAGCCCGAGCCTGCGCCGCAAAAAAAGAGGCGCCTCGCCTCCCTGTCGATCATCACTCCCACCCTGCTCCTCATAATGTTCTGCATAATGATCCAGGGCTTCATAAAAGACGGCACCACCACCTGGATGCCCACCTACATATCCGAAATGTTCAAGCTGGATTCCGGCATCTCCATACTCACCGGAGTACTGTTGCCCGTGTTCGCCATAATCTGTCTGAAACTCACCAGCCTGCTGTACAGCAAAAAGCTGACCAACCCTCTGGTCTGCGCCGCAGCCCTGTTCGGCATCGGAGCCGTTGCCGCACTGATCCTATTCCTCGTGGGCGGAAAAGTCGCGGCCCTGGCGGTGCTCTTCTCCGCGGTGCTCGTCGGCACGGTGCACGGCGTGAATCTGATGCTGATATGCATGATACCGCCCTACTTTAAGGAGAGCAGCAACGTAGGTTTCGCCGCCGGGCTGCTGAATTTCACCACCTACGTAGGCAGTTCCGCCTCCGCATACGTGCTGGCGGCAATGTCTGAAAAAATGAGCTGGACCGCCATATTCGCCATACTCGCCGGAGCCGCGGCAATTGCCGGGACCGTCTGTTTCCTGTTGCGGGGCTTCAGGCCAAAGACCTCGTCCGGAGGCGCGTCAACGGCCGGAAGCGAAGGCGAAACGGCGCATTGACCTGTCGTAAAAATCGGCGGAAACGGTGCCCTTGAACCGGATCCCGTCCTCCGAATATTGTTCTGATTCTATATTTCCAAGACGCCTTATCTCCGCGGCCAACGCCCCTTCGGAATAAGGGATCACCACGTCGAACCGCCTCATAACGCCTGTAAAAAACCGAACTATCTGATCCGTCAGTTCCCCGAGCCCGTCGCCCGTTGCCGCGGATATCTTCAGCACCCGGCCGTAGGTGTGCCTCGACCTGTCCGAAACGTATATCTCATCTCCGGGACCAAGCTTGTCGCACTTGTTGAGCACCAGGTACCTGGGCCTTCCTCCCGCGCCGATCTCGTCGAGTATGTTTTCCACCGCGTCAATGCAGTCGTCGCAATCCGGGTCCGACGCGTCAACCACGTGGAGCAGCAGGTCTGCGTATACCGTCTCTTCCAGCGTGGCTTTAAAGCTCTCGATGAGGTCGTGAGGCAGCTTCCGGATGAATCCGACCGTGTCAACCAGCAGGAAATCCTGGTCCGGCCTGAGGCGCCCGGTACCGTTGCCGCCGCCATCGCCTTCCGCGCCGTCCTTCCCCACGCTCCTGCCGGAGCCGAAGCTCAGCCTGCGCACTGAAGTGTCCAGCGTGGCGAACAGCTCGTCTTTTACGAACACGTCGGCGTCACAAAGGGCGTTCACCAGCGTGGATTTGCCCGCGTTCGTGTAACCTACCACCGCGATAACGGGAAGGTTCTTGCGCCGCCTTTCTTTCCGCAGCACTTCCCGCCGGTCGGACATCTCTTTCAGCTTCGCCTCAAGAGCGTGTATTTTCCTGTTTATGTGGCGCCTGTCCGTCTCCAGTTTGCTCTCGCCGGGGCCTCTGGTGCCTATGCCGCCGCCCAGCCTGGAAAGTTCTATTCCACGGCCCGTAAGCCGCGGCAGCCTGTATTTCTGCTGGGCAAGTTCCACCTGCAGCTTGCCCTCGGAGGATCTGGCCCTGGAGGCGAAAATGTCGAGTATCAGCGCGGTGCGGTCGATGACTCTCACGTCCAGCGCGTCTTCAAGGTTTCGGATCTGGGTGGGAGAAAGTTCGTCGTCGAAGATCACGAGAGAGGCGTTCTCCCGGCGCACGCTGTTTTTGATATTGTCCACCGTGCCGCTGCCGAGATAATACCTGGAATCGGGAGCGTCCCTGCGCTGGGTGACGCGGTCGACAACAGTTGCCCCGGCGGTCCGGGCCAGTTCGGCCAGCTCGTCGAGGAAGGCTTCGTCGGGGCCTCTCACCACGGTTTTTTCAGGGATCATTCCCGCCAGCACGGCACGCTCTGCGCCGTCCCGCTCTTCCTCCTTAGCTCCGTCGCGAAGCCGTAAAAGCGCGTCGATCTCTCTGATCCTGTCCCACAGCTCGTCGATACGGTCAATGCTCCCGTACCTGAAGGTGCCCAGGTGCAGCGTTCCGTCCGGCTGATCGGGGTCAACGGCGTAAACGCTTGCGCCGCGGCAGCTGCCTTCCGACACTCCCACCACTATCATGGCGTCAAGTCTGTTCTTCGTGAGCGTGTCCATATCCTGTTCCGACGCGGTAACCGTGCCGTTGGGATGGGTGTGTATGAGCCTGAGCCCGGAAGTGCCCCTGCCTCTGCCGCCTTCCAGCTTCGTGCCCACTTTTACGGAGTCGCCCACTGCGATCTCGCGCACGTAATTGCGCCGGTCCAGCACGAAAGCGATCTCCCTGCCCGTATCCGACGTAAACGCCGTCATAACGTCCACGATCTCGCCCGGCAGAAACTCTCCCGGCCCCACGCAGCGCTCGATATAGTCTTCTATCTCCCGGAGCATTGACGCTTTCAAGCCGTCAACGTTTCCCCCGATCTGTTTGTCCGCCATAAAAACCTCTTGTCAAGGCACCGGAGCCTGTATCATTGACCACGTCCCTCCGGCCCAAAGCAGGACCGGCCGACGCAAAAGGTCAAAAAAAGTGCCTTTCCGGCTCAAATTATACACGCAAACCGGCAGGAATCAACCATTTCGGATTTACAACCCGAAAGATTTATGCTAAACTAATTAGCGAAGAAAGCGCCGAAACCATCCTTACGTCATCTTCCGGGCGCTGTCTTAACGCGCCGGAGCGGGAAAAGCAGGCACAAATGGACGAAGAATATACACCGATCGAAGAAAGTCAACAGTCGCCGGAATTCTATTCCTATTCCGAATTCAATGACGAGAGCCGCATTGGAGAACACGAACAGTACGCTCTCGAGGACAGCTACGTGCCCAGAGAGCATCAAAGCTACCAGGGCGACCGCAGCGCCGAAAGGCTTTCGAGACACAGTTCCGTGCTTCGCAACAACCGCAACCGCCTGGGCCGCCTGCTGGCAATGCTGGCAGCCGTTGCCGGACCGGCGCTGATCATCATTCTTCTTGTGATGAAGTCGGTCTTCGTTGACGTCAACGACTACAGGGCGAGGCCGAAGTCCCTGGAAGTTTTCCTCACTCTTTATTCATCCTCTTCCGAAACCGAATTCAACGCGGTGCTGTCCGACAGGGACGGCAACCTGGTCAGCGAGCAGCCTGTGAGCAAAGAGCGCCCCGAACTGCTCTTTATAGGCCTTGAGCCAGGTGGATTTTACCGGCTGGAAGTGTTTGCGGACGGCGAGTCTAAACTCAGGCTGAATTATATCCTGCCGGAGGAAGAACTCCCCGTGAAGCCTGACGTTACCCAGACTCCCGAGCCTTCTCCCACCGCCGGGCCCACGGATACGGGCGAAGGGCCTACCGGAGGTCCCACCGGCGCTCCTACGGACGTTCCCGTCACACCTGCTCCCGCGCTGTATCTTGCGGGAGAAGAAAAGAATTTCGAATCGTTCACCATTTCCCTCAGCGCCGAGAACATCGACACGGCGGATCTTAAGGCCACCGTCGACGGGAAAGAAGCCGAAGTCACTTCCGGGACGGAAGCAGGGACGCTGGCCATCTCCGCAGACGGATTGACGCCGGACACCGAATACAAGTATGCGGTAACAGACAAGGACGGCAACGTGCTGTTAGAGGGCACGGTCAGGACGGACAAGCGCACTCCCGCGGAGGCCAGGCTCATACTCTTCAGCAGCACCATGACGTCGGCGGACGCGGAATTCATTGCCGTCAATCCGGACGGAAACAAGCTGTCCGCGAAACTTGACGGAGCCGATTTTCCGCTTTCAACCAACACCGGAATGTTGTCCTTCAAGATGGACGGACTGGAAGAAAGTTCCTCCCACGTCATCGACATATACGACTGGGACGGCACGCTTGTATTGTCCTATTCCTTCACCACAAAGAGCAGGAATTCCGCCAGCGTGACGCTGTCCTCCGAAAGCTACACCCTGAACAGCGCCACTCTGTCATTCACCATCACGAACCCGGACAAGAACGCTCTGACCGTGAAATACGACAGCGCCACCGTGGAACAGGAGTTGACCGCGGAAACTTATAATTTCAGCCGCACCGGCCTGAATCCCGGCGAGAGCCATATGCTGGAATTCTACGACTGGGACGGAACGCTTATATTGTCTTATCCCTTCTCCGCCAACGGCAGACGGCCTGCCAGCGTATCGCTTTCATCCCAGAACGTAAGCTTTGACCGGGCCACCGTCAACTTCTCCATTACCAATCCCGACGGCAACCAGCTGACCGTTAAATACGACGGCTCCACCGTAGAAAGGGCATATACGGGCACTTCTTATACTCTCACACGCACGGGCCTCACCTCCGGCCAGAACCACACCGTGGAATTCGTGGACTGGGACGGCACCACGATATTCACCCACACCTTTGCGGCCAGAGAGCGTACCTCTCCCACCGTATCCCTCTCCGGAACGAAAGCAGGCTACAACACCGTCACAGTTAAGGTAAGCGTCACCTCCAACCCGGACGGCAACCAGCTGGAGCTCCGGCTCAACGGAAACAAGGTCAACGCCGATCTCACGTCCTCCACTTTCGAGACCGAGCTCACCGGCCTGTCTCCCAGGACCAGCTACACCATAACGGTGCGGGATCTCTCCAAGGGCGCCAATGCGGCCACCACCACGGTGACCACCGTATCCTCCGTGACCGTTTCCCAGGACGGTTCCGGCAACGCCACCTTCACTCTCACCGACGAGTTCTACGCCGCCTATCCGAGAGCGATGATCACGCTCACCGACAGCCTGGGCCAGAAAGTCAGCGTCACCTCCAGAGGAAACGGAGTGTTCTACGCCGCCGCCAACGACCTGACCTACGCAGACACGTACACGCTGACCCTGAAGTCGGGCAACAGCTCCGTTGACACCGTCACTTCCAGCCTCTCCGGAAAGACGCGGCCCGTGTTCACGTTGACCCATTACAACTACGGTCCCGCCAAGCTTGACGAGGCAAGGACCAGCGAGTACCACGAAAGCTACATATCCTACCCCTACTACTATTACAACCTGAAGAAAGGGTACGTGGAGAAAGTGACCGACAGCGATCACCAGGTCCCTGAAGGACTGCACCGCTGGACCGCGCTGATAATCAAGGACTCCTCCGGCAAGACGGTAGGCGCCATGATATCCGGCCTGATGATCGAGGACGAAGAGACCGAACTCAACGAGAGCATGAGGGTCCGCTTCGAGATGAGCGACGCCAACGAGCTTACGGCAGGCACCTACACCGCGGCGCTGTACACCGCAGACGGGCTGACCGAAGATAACGTGATGGCGCTGTATTTCAACGCCTTCGATGAAGATCCTCAGGGCCTTGCCGACTTCAACAATACGTTCATAACCAACGGCAGGCGCATCACCGAGAACGTAAGCTTTAAGGTGCAGGAGACCGCTTACAAGGGAGACGGCTTCATTTACGATATCGACGATCCGGCCAATACGGGTTCCGCCGTTATTTACAACCTCGCCATCTACTATTACAAGCCTGAAGACGTTGCCAGCGCTCCCGGATACCTGGCGATAGTATCCGCCGCCGATCCTACCGTGAACCTGATAGATCCCATACTCATCGGCACCGAAGACACGTCCAACTTCAGACCGGGAAGATTGACCGTCAACACCCTCGATCCGGTCTACATCATAATCTACACCGGGACGTTCAGCCCCGAGAACTACCTGTACGTACGGTACGCCACCGCTCCGTAACAACGGATCGCGGCCGCCGCACGACGCGTTATAACAGAGAGATATTGTTCAGACACAGATAAAGAAAGGAAACGGAAAAAATGATCACTTTCAAGGAAAAATCAGAAAAGACCCAGAAGACCGTAGGAACGGTCATGACCGTGCTGCTCCTCTGCCTGGCGGCCGCGTACTTCGTGCTCCTGATCTTCGGGGGCAAGATATTCGGTGAGGACAGCCGCATCTACAGAAGCATCAACCCCTTCAGCGGAGCCGGCGACTACATCAAGTGGATCAGGATCCTGAGCTACGCTTTCTTCTTTATCAGCATAGGATACGTGATCAGGGTGTTCATAAGCTGGATCTCCACCTTCATAAAGAAGGGCAAGGCGATACTGAACCTGCTGGGATCCTTCATAAAATACCTGTCGGTGATAATATTCATATTCGCCACTCTGAAAGTGTTCAACGTTGACACGGCGACGCTGCTGGCAGGCATCGGGATCCTGTCTCTGATCGTCGGCCTGGGAGCCCAGCCGCTGATCGAGGACATAATCTCCGGCCTGTTCATAGTGTTCGAGAACGTGTTCGACGTGGGAGACATCATAATCGTTGACGGATTCCGCGGCACCGTGTGCGACATAGGCATCCGCACCACAAGGTTCGAGGACACCAGCGGCAACTTCAAGATCATGAACAACTCGGATCTGAGGACCGTCATCAACCTGACCGACCATCTCACTCTGGTCCCCTGCGTTGTCCAGATCGAATACGGCGAGTCCATAGAGCGCGTGGAAGCGGTGGTCAAGGACCACATCGAAGAGATCGGCAAGGCCATTCCGGACATCGTGGAAGGCCCCTTCTACAAAGGCGTTTCCGAGCTGGGCGCTTCCGGCGTGTCTCTGAAATTCGTTGCCAGATGCGAAGAGGCCAACAGATTCCAGGTGGAAAGGGATATGAACAGGCAGTTCAAGCTGCTGTTTGACGCCCACGACATCAACATCCCCTTCACGCAGGTGGTCATCCATCAGCCTACGGTATTCACCGAGGTCAACGATGCGGACAAGCGCAAATCTCAGGAGCTTCTCGAAAGCCAGCGGGGCAATTCCGCCGAGGCGTCGGACAACGACTACAGGGCGTAATGATCAGAACAGCCGCCTGACGGTGCGGCGCAGAGGAACAGTATTTTCGGAAGTAAATTCCGGCAGCTGAAGGGCAATAAGTTCATCGTACAGCTCTTCGCTGACAGTAGAAAAAACCACGGGAACGCTCCGGGCTCTGCCAAGCCGGAGCGCTTCTTTATACCCTTCTATGATATGGCCGGTACCGGTCTCGTCCAAAAGGTTGGTGTTGTTAACGATGCCTGCGCAGGGCACCTTGGACACGGCGTCGATCTCGTCGAATATCTTCGTCGCCGCTTCCGCGGTCTCGGTGAAGGGCCGCCGCATATTGAGCACGAAATATCTGAAATTTTTCCTGGCGAGTATGTCTTCGGAGTAGCAGCCCACGGCCCTGGCGCCCATATCGTCTCCTCCCACGTCGATGACCACGTCGTAGGAACGGTCACGGATCAGGGCTCCCATAGAGGCAGGAAGCGAAGGCATATCCACGTTGGTATTGGCGTAGAGCGGCACTTCCACCCTTATATCCAGGTCGCGCAGGAACTCCTCCGCGTCGGCAGAGCGGAAAAAGGGATTGACGATATCCATGTCCAAAAGGGCGATCCTGTGCTCCGCGCCGGGGTCGGTACGATCGTATCTCTTCCGGAGGAAACGGGCGAAATTGACCGCCGCCTCCGTCTTGCCGCTGCCGTAATGGCCTGTAAAAAGGTACACCGCGGTGTTGCCGCCGCCGTCAATGCCGCTCATTTCCCCGCTGTCCTTTTCTTCTTGAAAATGATCTCACGCTGCACGAAATAGCTCAGCAGGAACAGAGGCAGGTCAACGCATATCTTGCACACTATCCCGGGCCACCCCAGCAGGTCTTTTATGAGATAGGAACCCAGCATCCCCAGGCCCAGTATCAGCACCCACAATACAAGATAACCCACCGCCTGCCGCACGCCTGAGGATTTGAACACGAATCGGCTGTTCAGGATATAATTCACCACTCCGCTGATGACCCGGGCCGCGAAATAGCTTGCCGGGACCGCCACCGAAGGCAGGGGCTGCCCGAATATCAGGGGGCTCAGTGCGTACAGGAACAGCAGGTAAAGCAGATAGTCCACCAGGAACGAGATCACAGAAGCGCTGATGAATTTGAGTATCTGCTTAAACACCCGGAGCGAGTCTTTTATGGGATGGAAATGGGACCCCGCGTTGTTCTCGATATATATGGTCTCGATGGGTATCTCTTTATAGTCCATGCCCCATTCCTTCAGCGACAGGAGCATATTCATCTCGTACTCGTACCGGTCGCCTTTGACCTTCAGCATGTCGGGTATGGAACCTGCGGGGATGCCCCGGAGGCCGGTCTGGGTGTCGTGGATGTAAAGGCCGGTGGCAAGCTTGAACGCGATCCTTGTAAAGCCGTTGCCCAGTTTCGATTTGAGCGGTATCTTCGTCTCGTCCCTGAAGCGGCCTCCTATGATCAGCGCCTCCGGGTTTTCCAGGCAGGCTGCGGCAACTTTTTCCAGGCTCTCTAAATTATGCTGTCCGTCGGAATCTGCGGTGATCACCCACTCTGCCTGCGGGTATTTCAGCCCGATCGCCTCCAGGCCCGTCCTGAGCGCCGCGCCCTTCCCCCGGTTCACCGGATGGTGCAGTACTTCGTACCCCAGCGCGGCAACGCTTTCGAAAACGGAGCCGCATTTTTCGCTGCTGCCGTCGTCGACCACCAGCGCGTTCAGCCCCGCATCTTTCAGTCCCTTTGCGAATTCAGTAAGCTTTTCGTCGGGCTCGTAAGCAGGGATCAATATGATGAATCTGGATCTGTCTTCTTCTTGAAAATCCACTTTTTTTGCCTTTCGTACAGTCGTTTTTCAATTGAGCCGGTCCGGTCCGAAAGACGCGGGAAGCAGCCGGGACAATTTATATTTTTTGACCTCGGACGGATCATCTGCTCCCACGCAGTAAACGTCCATGTCCCCGAACTCGCAAAGCGCCTGGCGGCAGATGCCGCAGGGCGTTATCGACCCGTCCGCTCCGGCAACGCATATGGCCGCGAACCGTCTCTCTCCGGCGGAAAGCGCCGCACCCAGGGCTGCCCGCTCCGCGCAGGTCCCGGCTCCGAAGGAGGCGTTCTCGAAATTGGCCCCGGCGTATATCTTGCCGGACGCTGCCAAAAGCGCCGCTCCCACTTTATAATTCGAGTAGGGAGAATACGAATTTTCCCTGACTTCCAGCGCCGCCTTGACGAGCGTCCTCAGCGCCGCGTCGTTGACCTTTATGCCGTTTTCAGATACCTGTTTTCCCATGGCAGCCTCCCTGTCTCCATTGACCGTCTCGCAGTCTCTTGCGGGGCGCTCAGCCCAGCAGGAACTCTTTCATATGATACGCGCTGTCTTTCAGCAGCAAATTCTCCGCGCCGTAATCGGAACGGACAATGCCGAAGCGGAAAGAATTGCCCGCGGTCCATTCGAAATTGTCCAGCAGCGTCCAGAGGTAGTATCCGCGCACGTCGATGCCTTCGTCCATGGCTTTTTTGAGCCATTCGAGGAACCCGTCGATATATCTGATGCGCGTAACGTCGTGGACTCTCAGGCGCCCTTCGGCGTCTCTCACCGGCTCTTCTTCGCAATTGTACGTGCCGTTCTCGGTGATGAATATCGGGATCGTCAGTCCGTACATGTCCTTCATTATGTGAAGGGCGTCGTAGATAGCTTTCGGATAGAACTCCGCGCCGTTGTCCATATAGTTTCCGCCGCCGAATTCCACTGCCTGACGCACCTTCGACGGATCTGCCGAATCCACCACCCGGTTGTAGCAGTTTAGCCCGAAGAAGTCCAGAGGCTGCTTTATCAGTTCGAAATCACCGGGCCGTATATCCGGCAGGCAGTAACTGTCCGCCATAAATTTCAGCAGCGCCGGAGAATAGCCTCCCTTGAATATGGGGTCGAGGTACGAGCGGTAGGCTTTTTCGTTTTCCAGTTCCGCGAGCCTCACGTCATCGGCGTTGTCCGGTCTGGCGGGATGGTGATGCCAGATATCCACCACGATGCCTACGTTGGGCCGCGACGTGTCGAATCCTCCCTGCTTCTCTCCGAATATCTCTCTGAATCGCTTTACGGCGCTGCCGTGAGCCAGCAAAAGATTGTGGTTCGCCTGCCTGCCGGACTTTTCGGACTTCCGCCCGGGAGCGAATGCACCCAGCCCGTAACCTACGTAGGTGGCGATGGGCTCGTTGAAGGTGGTCCAGACCGGTATCAGATCTCCGAACGTCTCGAACAGCAGCCCCGCGTATTCGGTGAACCAGTTGACCACGTCCCGGTTCAGGAAGCCGCCCCGGTATTCCAGTTCCTGAGGCAGGTCCCAGTGGTAGAGGGTGGCGTTGGGCATGAGGCCGTTTTCCAGCATGGCGTCAACGGCCCGCCTGTAGAAATCCAGGCCTTTTTCATTGACGCGGCCGGTGCCCTCGGGCAATATCCTAGCCCAGGAAAAAGAGAAGCGGTGGGAGTTGAATCCCAGTTCTTTCATAAGCGCGAGCTGCTCCGGAAATTTATGATAATAATCGCAGGCAACGTCTGGCGTCTGTCCTCCGAAGGTCTTCCCGGGGATCCGCGAAAACACGTCCCATATCTCGGCTCCCTTGCCGTCTTCGAAAGCCGCGCCTTCTATCTGCGCCGCAGAGGTGGCGATGCCCCATTTAAAATCTTTCGGAAAATCCTTTACCGTCAAGCCGCTCACCGTGATCAGCCTCCGTTCTCAAGCCGTGCTCCCGCCGGTCTTCCGTCTATTCCGTCCTCGCTTCCCTACGCTCTTCCTTCGGCTTTCTTCTGAAGCTTGTAGAGTTCATTCATGGCCTCTATGGGAGTCATTTCCTGTATCTTCATATTTTTCAGCGCGTCGATGATCTCGTCCTGCATCACGGCGTTGGCGGTGAAAGCGATAAGGTCCGGGCTGCCTCCATCGTATATGTCCTGGCCCTTCGATCCTCCGCGGCCTCCCGCCGCTTTACCGGAGCGCTTATGAGATCTGCCGCCTCCGGCAACGCTCTCGCTCTCCAGTATGTCCGAAAGCTCCTGGGCTCTCAGCGTGACCGACCTGGGTATCCCTGCCAGCGCGGCAACGCACACTCCGTAGCTGCCGTCTGCGGCGCCGGGTTTTATCTTCCGCTTGAACACGATGGTGTCTCCGGTGCGTTCCGCGTCGGAGCAGTAATTCTTCACGCCTTCCATGCGGTTTTCCAGCTCGGTAAGTTCGTGGTAATGGGTGGCGAACATCGTTCTGGCGCCTATCTTATCGTGTATGTATTCCAGCACGGCCCAGGCGATGGACAGTCCGTCGAAGGTGCCGGTGCCGCGGCCGATCTCGTCCAGTATCAGGAAGCTCTTCGCGGTGGCGCCCTGAAGAATGTTGGCCACTTCGCTCATTTCCACCATAAAGGTGCTGCGGCCGGAGGCCAGGTCGTCGGAGGCTCCCACGCGGGTGAAGAGCTTGTCCACCACCGAAATTTTGGCGTAGGATGCGGGCACGAAGCTGCCTGCCTGGCACATCAGCACGGAAAGGGCCGCCTGGCGCATATAGGTGGATTTGCCCGCCATGTTGGGACCGGTGATCACCAGCAGGCGGCTGTCGGCGGAATTGACAGTGACGTCGTTGGGAATGAAATCGCCGGGGGGAAGCATCTTCTCCACCACCGGATGGCGGTTGTCCTTCAGAACGATCTCGCCGGAAGGATCGCCGTTGATCTCCGGGCGGCAATAGTTTTCCCGGTCCGCCACTTCCGCCAGGGAGCACAGCGCGTCAAGCACCGCCAGCGCCCTTGCCGTGTCTACCAGTTCGCCGCTCCTCTCCCTGACCTTCTCCCGGATCTCCTGGAACAGCTGGTTTTCAAGCCGTATGAGCCGCTCTTCGGCGCCTAGGATGGTGTCCTCCATGCGCTTCAGTTCGTCGGTGATGTACCGTTCTCCTCCGGTGAGCGTCTGCTTCCGGATGTACGTATCGGGCACCAGGTCCTTGAAGGAATTGGAGACTTCTATGTAGTAGCCGAATACTTTATTGTAACCCACCTTCAGCGTCTTGATGCCGGTGCGTTCCTTCTCGTCCGCCTCCAGTCTGGCCAGCCAGTCCTTGCCGCCTCCGGAAGCTTTTCTCAGCTCGTCCACGTCGCTGTTGTAGCCCTCGCGGATAAACCCTCCGTCCTTCATAAGCATAGGAGGATCCGGGACAATGGCGGAAGCGAGCAGTATGCACACGTCCTCAAGCGGATGCACGTCGACGGCGCACCTGCGTATTACGGAGGCGTCGATTCCGTCAACGCATTCTTTCAGCGCCGGGAGCTTTTCGAGAGAATACCGGAGTGACACCAGGTCCTTCGGCGAAGCGGTGCCCAGCGAAACTTTTCCGGCCAGCCGCTCTATATCGTAAATGCCGTTCAGCAGCTCCATAAGAGTCTGGCGCGTCATGAACCTGTCCTTGAGTATCGCCACGCTGTCCAGCCGCTCGTTGATGGCGTCCGGATCGATGAGAGGCTGCTCTATCCAGTGCTTGAGGGTCCTGGAGCCCATGGCGGTCTGCGTCCTGTCGAGGACCCACAAAAGGCTTCCCCTCCTTGACTTGTCCCGCATGGTCTCGGTGATCTCCAGGTTCCGGCGGGAGGAGGCGTCGACGGACATATATTCGGCCACGGTGTACAGTTTCGGGGCCATCACGCTGTCGAGGCTGAGCTTCTGGGTGCTCTCCAGGTAGTCCATCAGGGCGCCGTAGGCGGTGATGCCCAGTTCGTTCAGTTTGACGGACTGCTGCGAGGGCCTGTCGGCGGGCCTCCGCGCCGCGGTCTCCCGGCTGAATCTTTCGGCGGCCCGGGAAGGCGAAAACGCTTCGGAAGGCAGCGTGCCGATGAAGGCCCGGGACACTTCCTTGAGGTAGTTCTCCAGCTGGCCCCGGACAGGGCTGTTGTCGTTGACCACGAATTCGGAGGGCGCGAACCTGGCTATCTCGTCGCAGAGGCGGTTGTAGGTGCTGCCCACGGTGAGAGACGTGACGTACATCTCGCCCGTTGACAGATCCGCCGCGGCGATGCCGTACATGCCCTTGAACTCGTACACGCACATTATGTAATTGTTGGAACCGCGCTCCAGCATCGTCTCGTCCGTTACCGTGCCGGGCGTGTAGACTTTAATGATATCCCGCTTTACCAGACCTTTTGCCAACGCCGGATCCTCGATCTGCTCGCATACGGAGACCTTGTACCCTTTAGAGATAAGCCGGCTGATATACGACAGGCTGGCGTGGTACGGAATGCCGCACATCGGGGCGCGCTCCGCCATCCCGCAGTCTTTACCGGTAAGCACCAGCTCAAGTTCACGGGATACAGTCTTCGCGTCCTCGAAAAACATTTCGTAGAAATCGCCCAGGCGGAAAAAAAGGATGCTGTCGGGGCAGCGCTCCTTGATCTCCAGATATTGTTTCATCATCGGGGTGGCAGGCAGGTCTCCCGCGGCAATGGACCCTTTACCCTTTCCGGGCCGTTCGATCCCCTGCGCTCCCGACGTAATGCTTCTGGCCATAATCGATACGTTCCTGACCGGTCAATGACCGCTTACTGACAACCGCCGCAGGTGGAGCAGCTGCCGGTGCAGCCTCCCCCGTCCTCCAGATAATGCTGGATGATGTCGTTGACGGTGTTCATCATATTCTCGAAGCCTTTCTTGGCGTCGAAATAGTTTTTGGTGACTTCGTAGGAGTTGAGCTCCGACTGTTTCTCCATAAGAGTGTCTCTGATGCGCTCCAGCTCTTCTTTGGCCAGATCCGCCCTGGAAGCTTCCACCATCTTAGTCTGAAGGTCCCTGTATTCTTTCATAAGAGTCTGGGCCTTCTGGTCGATGATGACGGCGGTCTCCGCCTCTTTCCACACCTGGAACTCTCCGGACAATGCTATCGCCGAACCAAGCAGCGACGCGGCTTCCACGTAATCCATATATGTCACACCTTTCCCGAATTATATTATCGTGACGCCCCGCGGCCGGACAACAAACGCCGAAATGCCTGAAGGGCGATATGATTATACCACATCCAGGCATTTCCCGCACGTATATTTTTACGGGCAGTCCCGCGACGGCCTATGCGCTGACGCCGCTTAAAATGCCCTTTAAACGGCCTGCGCCGTCAGGAAGCATAAGATCCCTGCCGGACTCTTCCGCGGCCTTAGCGAGCCTCTCAAGGCCGTTTTTTTCGGATCCGGGAGCCACGGACACCGCGTCGGCGTTGAAGCCGTGCTCTTCCAGGGGGATCCCGCCTGTCTCGGACCTGTCCGTGCCGTCGGGTTCGGCCAGGTAAGCCAGGCGCACGCACTCTGCGTTGTCCGCGGTGACGAGGACGTTTTCGTCGCACACGGTAAGAAGGCCCAGGCCTCTGGCGTAGTTGATCACGGCGGAATATGCCACGATGCCGCTGACGCCGTATTGACCGAAATACACGCTTGAAATGACGATCCCGGGATAGCTGCGGGCGATGGCGTTCAGTTCGGAGCGGAGGTACGCGAACAGCGCGGCGCCGGAGCTTTTGTAGCGCTTTTTTACGTCTTCGGGCACCGTCAGTTTTTCAGCGGTGAATCTGTAGAAATCTTCTCTGCCGGTCGCCTTTACGCGCCGGTCGTATTTTGTCTTGAAAGTATCCATTGACGCGAACCTCAGTACAGGTAGTTGAAGCGGCCGAAGGGAGCACAGTCGCCGTCGCGGTAGAAGTTCATAACGTTGTCCAGGCTCACGTTGTCCATCCACTTGAACTCGAATTCAGGCTTGCCGCTTCCGGCCAGGCCCAGGAGCGCCCGGTCGAGCTGGACCATGATCTTGTTGCCGCGGATCTCGGAATAGGCTTTTCCTGCTTCTTTCCAGCCGCCCTCGGCCCATTTGCAGACGACGCCGGAAGTGATCTTGTAATCGTATCCTTCCCAGCCCGTGGCCTTGTCCCGGTCGACGTCCAGCAGCAGCGTCATGTAATTCACGCTGTGCTCCGTATCCGGAAGTATGTCGTCGGCGCATTCGGCAAGGAAGCTGAGTTTTTCCTCGTCCCAGGCCACCCGGGCTCCGACGATGTTGTTGCGTCCGGAGTAGTTGGTATAACGGGGCCACACGCCCAGGGCTTCGAAGTTCCTGAGCGCCTGGGTGCCTTTATGGGAAACGTATTCCGGCTTTGCGCCCATCAAAGTTTCGAAATCGCCGGGGGCAACTTTCACTGCCGCCGCGTTCCGGTCAACGTGTTTCAGCCCCTTGAACCGCCTGATGTTGGCGCACAACTGCAGATAATACGAATCCAGATACCCGTCGCAGTCCGGCTCGATGTCCCTGGAATGCTCCCGGTCGTACTGGTCAACGAATGCGATCTGCGTGCTGCCTTCCTCCAGCACCCAGGGCTTTCCGGGGAACTTGCCCATTATCCACTCGTTCCAGCCGGTCACGAACACGTACTCCGGATCGATCTTGAGGGCGTTCTCCCACTGCTCCTGAACGTTGTAGCCGTATTTGTACGAATCTTTCGTCAGCTTCGCGTGTCCGTCTTTATGGGTGTAGCTGCGGCCGAACGTGTCTTTCGCGTTGAAGTGGGTGCAGATACGCTCCGCGTTGCAGTTCTGGGCGACACCTACGGTGCACATTTCGAACTTTCCGTCTCCCTCGGGCACGTACCCGTTCTGAGGCGCTTTTTCCAGCCAGCCCCATTGGTCGTTGCGCTTCGGGCCGCCTCCGTAGAGCGGCTGCCCGGGACGGAAGGTGAAGAAGTTCCTGATCTCGTTAAGAAGCGCCGTATCGTAATCGGAGATGCCTTTTTCGGGGATGGATTCGGGGTACGCCATGACCATGGGCTTGCCCTTCCACAGGAACCAGAGGTCGCGGAATTTGCCGGGCTTGTAGAGGTCCTGATAAACGCCTCTCAGCATGCGCATCGTATTCTCGCCGGGGCCGAAGGGCATCATGAAAGCCACCTGAGGAGTGTGTATGCCGTCTTTCCTGGCCTTGTCGAGTTCGGTGAGCAGCGGCATGAAGGCGTCGCGCCATACGAGGGAGCCGTTGGTGGTGTCGAACACCAGCACGTCGACGCCGGCGTCGGCGAAATACTGGGCGTGCTTGCGGATCACGTACGGGTCGTCGTTGCGGTAGAAGCCGTAGAATGGCATATTCCAGTGGACGATGTCGTGCTTCGTCCAGGCGGGATGGTTCATATCGTATTCGGCTTCGGGATATTTGGAAAGTATCTCGGTGAGGTTCCTGGGAGTGCCTCCGTTGCCGTTGCCGTTGCGCCAGGTCCAGTAGAATATGCCCACGAACTTGTCCCTGGGCTCCGGTACCTCTCCCGCTTCGGGAAGCTTGCGGCCCAGCATATCCGTTGCCACCAGCAGGTCGTTGTTAGTCTCTCTGAAATCACGCTCCGGGGCAGGCTGCGCCGCGTACTCCGGATCGAAGGGACTGTCCGGCGTAAATTCCAGCGTGTCGATGAACGCGTTGCCGATGTCCTCGGACTTGAACGAAATATCGTGGACTCCCGCCTTCACCGCCGGGATCTCGGCCCAGGCGTCTTCCAGCTCGTGGAAATAGGCGGTGCCGTTCAGAACGAATTTGGACGCGGGAACACCGTCAACGGAGAAGGTGATCTCGAAGGTCCCTCCGCTGAACGATTTGTATACGATCCTGATCCCCCGCGCGTCTTCATCGAAGCGCACGCCTTTAAAGCATATGGTGTTGTTTGCACGGTCCGCATGCCATCTGCAGTTGAGTTTCATATTAAATTCCTCCGTTCCCCTGCCGCAGGGACCATCCGCGATCCTCCGCGGCAAAGCGCTTTTCGTCGCCGTCAATATACCATACGGCCAGCCGCCGTGTCAATGACAGAGGCGCTTTTCCGGCGCTTTTATTTACGCCTTTTCCCCGCTCGATCTGTAAAAAAACGCCCGGCATCGTCTGCCGGGCGCTCATTGTTCACTTGAGATCCTCGCTTATCTCCTGGGGGTCCTCAGGAAGGGAGGCACAGAGAAATCGTCGTCATCGGCGACTACTCTCTTCTTCTCGGGAGGATTGTCCTCGGGAGAAGGAGTCTTGATCTGGCGGGGCTCGAAAACGGTGTCGGAAGTAAGGGCAACGTCCCCGTCGTCATCTTCGTCGAAACCGGCGGCGATGAGGGTGACTACCATCTCGTCGTTCATATCGTCTTCAGCCTGGGCCATCTTGGCGCCGATGATGATCTGGGCGTCTTCGTCGACCTGGTCGTAGATGATGTCGCTGACCTGCTGGAGCTCGATCATGTTGATATTGTCGCCGTAGTAGTAGATAAGTACGGATTTAGCGCCCTTGATGGAAGTCTCGAGCAGCGGGTTCTGAGTGGCGATCTTGAGAGCGTCCTCAGCTCTGTCTTTGCCGGAAGCGCGGCCGACGCCCATATGAACGATGCCTTTGTCCTTCATAGTGGTGCGGATGTCCTCGAAGTCCACGTTGACTTCCGCCACGTCCGTGATGATGTCGCAGATACCCTGTACGGAATTGCTCAGCACCTGGTCGACAAGCTTGAACGCGTTAAGGATCGTGACTTTCTCGTCAACGACTTTCATGATGTTGTCGTTGGGAATGACTACGAGAGAGTCTACGCTCTGGCGGAGCTTCTCGATACCGACGGTAGCGGCCTGCATCTTTCTGCGGCCTTCGAAACCGAAGGGTTTGGTGACCACCGCGACGGTGAGGATGCCCATGGATTTGGCCATCTCGGCGATAACGGGAGCTGCTCCGGTTCCGGTGCCTCCGCCCATGCCTGCGGTGATGAAGACCATATTAACGCCCTGAAGGTGTTTATTGATCTCGTCTCTGGATTCCTCGGCGGCTTTCTCGCCGATCTCGGGATTAGCGCCCGCTCCGAGGCCGTGGGTAAGCTTTTCGCCGATGACGATCTTGGTCTCCGCTCTGTTCTTGAGGAGGACCGCTTTATCGGTATTCATGGCGATGAAGTCAACGCCACGCAGACCGGATTCGATCATACGGTCAACGGCATTGTTTCCGCCGCCGCCTACGCCAATTACTACGATTTTCGCCAGTTTTCCGGCTTCGCTGTCATATTCGATGCTCAAGGTAAAACCCCCTTAGTTCAACAAAACGTATTGCAAACTACATAATACTACAATTTTTTTATTTTCGCAAGGCCTTAAAAAATAATTTTACGGCATTTTTTCGGCCCTGTTTTATGTTTTTTCCGGCACTGCAGCCGTCAGTCGCGGAATTTGCCCAGTAAATTGCGGAATTTGTCCTTTATAGCTCCGAACATTCCGCCCTGTCCGGACTGTTCCTCCGGTTCTTCCGGCTGTACGCGCTCTATGTCGGAGCGCTTCATGCCGTACGGGAGCATGGACGCGATGTACATTATCATTCCGCTGGTGTAGGTGAAGATGGCTTTCATGGCCGTGTTTCTGGTGAAGTCGATGTCAGAGAGCTTCGTTCTGAAGACGCGCTCGCAGATGATGTCGAGGCCGGAGAATCCCACGATGCCGTCGCCGGAGAGCACCACGCGGTCGATGAAGGATGTGTCGATCTCGTCAACGTCCAGCCGCTCGCGGATGATCCCGAAAATATCTTCGATGCGGGCCTGCATGATGCCCACGATCTCGGAGCATTTGACCACTCTGGATTTTCCGTCGGCAAGGGAACCCACCGCCACGTCGACGTCGTTGGTGACCAGGGATACGTCCGCGATCTGGTAGTCGCATTTGAGCAGCTCGGCCTCTTCCCTGCGCACGTTCAGTATCTGGGCGATGTCGCCGGTGATGGTACCGCCGCCTACGGGCAGAGCCGAAGCGTAATAGATGCTGCCTTTATAGTAAACGCAGAATTCGGTGGCGTAGCCGCCCATGTCGATAAACAGCGTGCTGGCGTCGGAATCCGGGCAGGCCGAAAGGAGCGCGCGCACGGCGACCGAAAGCGGGATGAATCCGTCTATCTCCAGTCCCGCGTCTCTGACGCAGGCGCTGATCTCTTCTACGTAAGTGTTCTCGGCGATGAGGAGCTGGGCGTCCACACGAAGGTTGGAAGCCTTGATGCCGATGGGGGCGCTGGTCTGGAGGCCGTTGTCCAGGGTGAATTTGGTGGGAACGGCTCCGAGGAGATATTCGTTGTCGTAGAGCTCGGTGCCCTCGACTTTATCCAGAAGCGCGGCCACGTCGTTGCCCGTTACGATGCCGGGTTCGGAGCCTGCGCCGTACTCTCCGTCTTCCACGTATACGGGCTCGATGTCCACCGAGTCCACGTTCCTGACGTATTTCACGTGGGCGCCCGAGATGCTCACGTACGCGGACCGCACGACTATCTCGGTCTTCTCTCTGATGCGCCTCAAGACTTTGCGGATGCTCTCCGTGACTTCCGCGGCGTTCTCGATCTTGAATTTTCTGATGCCGTGACAGACGGTGTAATCCCTGGCAACAATATGGGGCTTCCCGTTGGTGCCTACCTTCGCTACCAGAAGTCTCACTCCGGTGGTTCCGATATCCATTACTGCAATATACTCGTTCATTCTTCTCACCGTTCCTTGTATCGTCGAGCCGGCGGGATCGCCGGTATTACCTGTTTCCCAAATCCGTTGTTACTTGTTTCTCAGATCTTTCTTCATATACTTGCTGAAGAACAGTCTCCTCATCAAGGCGAAATTCTCGAACAGCCTTACTCCGAAGGCGAACATAGGCACCAGATAAAGGCTGAGGCCCATCTTCTCCCCTATGAAAGTCAGCGCCAGCGCCAGCAGCAGGTTTCCGAAGAAACCGGTCAGGAACACCTTCACGTCGAACCTGTTCTGGAGATCCGCCACTGCGCCTCCGAACACGGTATCGAGAGCGGCCAGGATGCCTACGGCCACGTATACGGTCAATCCCTCCGGAATGTCCATGGGGAGCAGGATGCCTATCAATATTCCGATAACAATACCCAGGATAGGGATCATCCCGTCAATCCTCCCTCTCTGCATTCTTCACGAAAGTGACCTGCTTTCCGTCCGCCACTGTCACGGTGGCGTTGGAATCTCCGTCAACGCCGTCGTCCATAACGCTTTTCAGCAGCGACAGCTTCACCCCGGAGTCCTCCGGTCCGCCGAATCTTATGGTCAGCGACGGGGCGCAAAACATGTATATGTTATTATAATCCGAAACGTCGATAATATCAATATACCCTTCCATCTCCAGCTGGGCCATAAGGCCGCAGATCTTGATGGCAACGTCGGTGTTTTTGTCCTTTCCGTCGGAAATGCTCCTGCCCAGCTTGTACCCTGAAAGGGCGATGCCTTTGACCAGCGGCACGTCGTCAGGAACGTTCTCTTCCGAATAGGTCTCCAGGACCACTCCGTGGCTGTCGCACATTATGTAAGTGTCGCAGTATTCGGTGAGGAACGATTCGCGCCGCTCTTCGGCTTCCACGGTGAGAGTGCCGTTCATCCTGAACTTCACGGTAACGTTTTCCAGATACGGGCAGGCAAACATTATCTCCTCTTCGGACTTGACCAGTTCCATGCTGAAAAAGCTTTTGGACTGAGAGGCGGAGGAGTTGCCGATGACGGTGCGAAGGCCGTTCTTCCCCATGTATTTTTCCAGATACTGCCTGACGTCGCTTTCCGAATAATGTTCGAATTCAGGCACGTCGATGGCTCTGATCTTAAAAAGAGGCGAATAGAAAAGCACGAAAACGGCAACGGCAGCCACGGCCGCGATAACTCCGGCCGTAATGAGCGCTTTCTTCCAGCGGGGCATTTTGCTCTTGCCGTCTTTCTTTTTTTTCATCCCTGCTCCTGTTCGCTTCGATCCTGTCTGTTTTTACGCTTTGCGCTTCAGCTCCGAGCACTCGTCCATGATTGCCCTGAAGGCTTCCCTGCTGCCTTTTATGGTGTCTTTGCTCACACAGTAGGAGAGGCGGAAATATCCCGGGTAGGAGAATCCGGAACCTGCCACAACTATGGTCCTGTGGTTTAGGGCGATCCGGGCAAACTCTTTGTCGTCGGGTATGGGGCTTTCGGGGAACAGATAGAACGCTCCCTGAGGCTTTAAACAGTTGTATCCCGCGTCAACGAGTATTTCGTACAGCATGTCCCTGCGCTCCCTGTACGCTTCGAGGCCCACCGCCCGGTCAAGATGGCGGGCGACAACTTTCTGCATCAGCGACGGGGCGTTGACGAAGCCCAGCGTCCTGTTGGAGTATACTATGGCGGCGTTCAGCAGGTCTTTGTCCGGCATATCCGGGGAAACGGCCACGAATCCGATGCGCTCGCCCGGCAGCGCCAGGGATTTGCTGAATGAATTGACCGTGATGCTGTTTTTAAATATGCGGGCAACGGAGGGCACCTTTACGCCGTCGTACACTATCTTGGCGTAAGGTTCGTCTGACACCACGTACACCGTGTTTCCGGTCTCGGCCTCCGCGTCTTCCAGCGCACGGACCAGGTCGATGAGGTCTTCTTCGGGATACACGGCTCCGGAGGGGTTGTTGGGAGAGTTCAGGATGATCGCCTTGGTCCTGGGGCCGATGGCGGCGCGGATGGCATTCACGTCCGGCCTGAAGGTGCCAGGCAGCGTCTTTACAGGTACCACCACGCCTCCCTGGTTGCCTACGTAGGAGTTGTATTCCATGAAATACGGTGCCAGCGTGATGACTTCGTCTCCGGGATCCAGCAGCGAATGGAACGTGACGGAAAGTCCCGCCGCGGCTCCCACCACCATGGTGATGTCTTCGGCGGTGAATCCTTTTCCGCTCTGGGCTTTCATATATGCGGCCACGGTATCGCGCACGTCTGCGAAACCGGCGTTGGACATGTATTTGTGGATGTTGGGCTCTCCGGCCAGAGCGCGCATGTCTTCGATGATCTCGGGATCCGGCTCCGGGTCCGGATTGCCGAGGGCGAAATCGTACACGTTGTCCGCGCCGTATTTTGCTTTCAGGATGTTGCCCTGCTCGAACATGGCCCTGATCATGGACCCTGAAGAAAGGCTGTCGATTATCTTTTTGGAAAACATTGTCCGTACCCCCTTTTCCGGCCGTTTCAGGGAACGCTTCCGGCACGTCTCGGCCGGGCATGCGCTCCGTCACGGACCTGTCAGGATCAGTTGCCCTTTAACGCCTTAATGACCGCCGCCCTGTCCTTTGCGCCGTACACCGCGGATCCGGCCACCAGCACGTCCGCGCCGGCTTCTCTCACCCGGGCGCAGGTCTCGACGTCCACGCCTCCGTCCACTTCTATGTGCATATCGGGGCGTCCCGCTTTAATACACATCTTCCTCACCGCGCGGATTTTGTCCGTGACGGCGGGAATGTAGGACTGGCCTCCGAAGCCCGGGTTCACGGACATCAGAAGTATCATATCTATATCGGGAATGATATATTTCAGCGTATCTTCGGGAGTGGCGGGATTCAGGGCGACGCCTGCCAGGCACCCCTGCTTTTTGATCAGCTGCACCGTGCGGTGGAGATGCACGCAGGCCTCCTGATGGACCGTGATTATATCCGCTCCGGCGGCCTTGAAAGCTTCTATGTATTTATCCGGATCTTCTATCATAAGATGGACGTCGAAGGGAAGCTTCGTGGCGGCCCTTGCCTTTTTGATAACTGGCATGCCGAAAGAAATGTTGGGCACGAAATGGCCGTCCATCACGTCAACGTGTATCCAGTCCGCTCCGGCTTTCTCCACGTCTTTTATCTCTTTCCCCAGGACGGTGAAATCCGCCGAAAGGATCGACGGGGCAACAAGTATTTCCATTATGTTTTTTCCTCCGTTCGCGCCGCGCTCATCTGCGGTTTTTATATTTGTTCTTCTCTCTGGTCTCCAGTTCCTGGTACAGTTTTACGTATCTCTCGTACCTTCCCGGAGGGAAAGTGCCATCGTTTAAAAGGCCCGTTACGAAGCAGCCCGGTTCCCCGGTGTGGCTGCAGTCCTGGAAGCGGCACACGCCCCGGTGATTATATACCTCCGGGTAGCATCCGGGCAAGTCTCCGGGGCTGATCTCGGCCAGTTCCAGCAGGCTGAATCCAGGCGAATCTATGACGAAAGAAGGCCTGCTCACGTATTTGGGCGATACGGGAAAAAGTTCCGCGTGGCGCGTGGTGTGCCTGCCCCGGAGCGTCTTTTCGCTGATGTCGCCGGTTGCCATGAAAGCGCCGTCGGTCAGTATGTTCAGTATGGTGGATTTTCCCACTCCGGACTGGCCGGCCAGCACCGAGGTGTACCCTTCTATCTCGGGTATCAGCGCCTCCAGGGCGCCCTGCTCTCCGTCGAGTGCTCTGGTGATCCTTACGGACACCGCGTTTTTGTATTCCACGGCAATGCTCTCCGCCGCCCCGTAGTTCTGGTCCGACTTGTTGACCACCAGCACCGGCTCGATGCGCGCCATCCTGGCGGCGATCAGCAGCTTGTCGACAAGCATCAGGTCCGGGGCCGGAGACAGGGACGCGATCACCAGTATGAGCCGGTCAACGTTTGCGGCTTTCGGCCTTGCCAGCACCGTCCTCCTGGGCAGCACGGAAGTCACCACCGCCTTCTTTGACCGCCCGTCGATCTCCGCCAGCGTGACCGAATCGCCGGTAACGGGAGAAACGCCTCCCAGGCGGATGTTGCCCCTGAGAGTGCATTCATAGACTTCGCCGTCGTAATAGACGCTGTAGAGCCCTCCGACGCCTTTAAGGATCCTTCCCGCAAAAACTCCGCCGGAGCCTTCGGTCCCGGCATCGTCCTGCCTTTCGTTTTCGGGAAAAAGACCCGTGCCGTCAGGCGCTGCGCTCATTATTTTTTCTCCGTGTATTCTGAAGTTACGAGTATCTGCCGGTAAACGGAACCGTTGATGTATACAGTGACTCTCACCGGTATTTCGCTGACCGGAAGGGAGACGGTGAATTTCATGGGAAACTGGTCTTTTTTCACCTGGCCGGTAAAGATCACGTCCGAGAAAGATCCGGAAGAGACTACTTGCTTCGATTCGATCCTGACGTCCACGAAGTCGCCGAGGATCATAAGATCGGAAGGATATTCGAGAGTCACTTCTTTCCTGTCCTGAAGCATGACGACGTTGTAGAAATAGATCTCCACGGATTCTCCCGCGTACACTTCCGTTCCCGCAGCCGGATACTGGGCCACCACCGTCAACGAAGAGATGACGGGCGCGGGCGTAGGCGTGGGCGTGGGAGGTATGGTGGGAACTTCCGTAGGAGTGGGAACCACGGTGGCCGTAGGCGTGGCAAGCGGATCCTCCGTAGGTTCTTCCGGCGTAGGCGTGATCTGCTCGGTGGGAGCGGCGGTGAGCGAAGGCTCCGGCGTTATGAGCGCCGGGTCGATGGTGGGCTCGGGAGAAGGCGTGGGCGTGGCCACCAGATCGGTGATGTCGGTGCCGGGATCAGGGTACGCCTTTCTCAAAGTGAGGCCCGACAGGCTGAGCTGCATCTCTGCCTCCTGCTGGGTGAGTCCGATCAGATTGGGCACGCGCACTTTTTCGGAAAGCTGGCCGGTGCTGTAGCAGATGGTCACGGTGTCGCCGGGCGTTACGATGGAACCTGCGGCGGGACTGGTGCGCACCACCATCTGTACTTTATGCTGGGAGCTGGCCACGGTCTGGTAGACTACGTTGAGGCCTGCGGAAGAAAGCGCCGCTCCGGCCTCCCGGTAATCCTTGTCCACCCAGTCCTCCATAAGGAAGGAGTTGCTGAGGCTGGAGACTTTCAGCACCAGGCTGTCCCGGAGAGTGATGATCTCTCCCGCCTGGATGTTCTGGCCCACCACGTAGCCCATGGGATAGGTCTCGCTGAGCACGGGCTCCTGGACCACGTTGACGCCTTTGGAGGTGAGCTCCGCTATGACTTCCTCCGCGTGCATTGCCGTGTAATCTTCCACCTTGTACGAGACGGAGGTGAAGCGGTCCATGTTGGAATCGAGTTTGTTGAAACGGTTGACCATGAAAATGATGCCGGCGATGCCCAGAATGAAAGCCAGCACGTACGCGAATGTGGTCATCGTAACGTTCCTGACGATCTCGGCCCTTCTGATCTCCAGTTCCTGATCGGAGAAATCGGAAGCCCTGCGCCTGCCGGAGTCGCCTCCGCGGACGCTCTCCCCTTCGGTGTCCTCCCTTCGGATGGCGATGGGTTTGGAGAACTCTGTGGCTTCCAGATTCTGTATGTCCGCGGCGCCGTCGTCCAGATTGTTCTCGGGAGTCAGGAAAGAGTAGCCGGGATTTGAGGATACCATTTTAAGGCGCGCATACATATCCCGGGCCGTCTGGAAACGTTCCGCGGGATCTTTCTTAGTGGCCATCATCACCAGGTCGCTGACTCCGTAAGGTATGTCCGGGTCAACGGTGTGCGGCGGCACAATGTTTCCGTCAATATGCTTGAGCGCTATGCTTACGTGGGATTCTCCGTCGAAAGGCACCACGCCGGTGACCATCTCGTAGAGCGTGATACCGATGGAATAGATGTCCGACCTCTCGTCGGTGAATCCGCCCCTGGCCTGCTCGGGAGACAGGTAATGCACCGAACCGGCGCTGTCGCCTCCGGCCTTCCTGGTGCCTTCCGTCACCGCGTGGGCAATTCCGAAGTCGCCCAGTTTCACTCTTCCTTCGTCGGTGATGAGTATGTTCTGGGGCTTGATGTCTCTGTGGATGATGCCGTGGCTGTGGGCGCAGTCGATGGCCGAAAGTATCTGGGCCGCGATGTTCAGCGCGTCTCTCCAGCCCATGGACTGAACCACGTTTATATAGGCCTTGAGAGTGATGCCGGAAACGTATTCCATCACTATGTAAGGCAGTTTGTCTTCCTGGGAATAGTCGTATATCTCGACGATGTTGGGATGGTGGAGGTCCTTGGTGGCTTCCATCTCGTTCTTGAAATGGCGCAGGAACTCCTCGTCCTCGGCATACTCTTCCCGGAGCATCTTTATGGCAACGACGCGCTCGTCCTGGAGGTCCATTGCCCGGTATACCACCGACATGCCTCCGGACCCGATCTTGCTGTCGAGCCTGTAGCGTCCGCCCAATATTATTCTGTCTGCCGAGTCAGTCTGCATCGTTTCTAATCCGTCCGATCGTTAGATCTGGTCATTGCCCCGCGCGTTTTTTTACAGCAGCACTACGACCGCCGTTATGTTGTCGTTGCCGCCCTTTTCGTTGGCCATATTGACCATTCTGCCCGCTATCTCGAAAGGCTCCGCGTCTTCCGCCAGGCACCTCTTTATCTCTTCGAAGCTCAGCATCCCGGACAATCCGTCGGAGCAGAGCATCAGCTTGTCGCCGTGGATGAACGGGTCGACGAACAGGTCGCCGGTGGGGCATGCGAAAAATCCCAGTCCGTTGGTGATCCTGTTGCTGCCGTAGAGCTTCTTCGCCTCGTCCGCCGTGAATCTGCCGCTCCTCACGAATTCGGCGTAGATGGTGTGGTCGACGGTGATCTGCCTGAGCTTTCCGCAGGAATAGATGTACGCCCTGCTGTCGCCGAAATTGATGGTGAATATGCTGTGGGACGTGACGGCGCAGGCAACCAGCGTGGTGCCCATATCCGTGTGCGCGGTCTCGTATGCGTGGCGTATTATCTCTTCGTTCGCGTCCTGGGAAGTGTGCTTCAGGAACTCGGCGGGTTCGGGTTTCCGCTCATCCGCGGCAATCTTTTTGTACCTTTCGGCGAACACTTCGGCGGCGATCTCGCTGGCAACTTCTCCGGCGCTGAGGCCTCCCACTCCGTCCGCTACGGCAAAGAGGGAGAAGGGCATATCCGGCAGGTTGGCCATGCAGAAATTGTCCTCGTTTTGCTGACGTCTCATTCCCTTGTCGGTCTTAGCGCCGTATTTCATGAATCCCTCTCAGGTAGGGGCTCCTCAGGTCTTGGCCTCGAGAGCCTTTCTCCTTAACTGGCCGCAGGCGGCTTCGATGTCTCTGCCCATGGCCCTGCGTACGGTGGCGGCCAGGCCGCCTTTCTCAAGTGTTTCTCTGAATTCGCCTATCCTCTCCCGCGCGGCGCGTCTGTAGCCCGTTCCGTCCACCGGATTTACGGGGATCAGGTTAACGTGGCAAAGCGTTCCGCCCAGCAGCCGGACAAGCTCTTTCGCGTGGGCTTCCGTGTCGTTGGTGCCGGAGATCATGGCGTATTCGTAGGTTATGCGCCGCCCGGTCTCCAGACTGTAAATATTACATATTTCAAGGAGTTTGTCAAGTTTGTATTTGTTTGCCACGGGCATCATCCGGGCCCTTTCTTCCTGAAAAGGCGAGTGCAGCGACACCGAGAGAGTGACCGGCAGATCTTCCTTCATCAGTTTTTCGATGCCGGGGATAAGGCCGCAGGTGGACAGGGACATTTTTCTGTAACTAATGTTAAGGCCTTCCGGGTCGTGGGCCTGCCGCATGAACGCCACCACGTTATCGTAATTGTCCAGGGGCTCGCCGATGCCCATCATGACCACGTGACCTACATTGACCCCCGCGTCCCGGTTCATGACCCTTATCTGCCCCGCTATCTCTCCCGCGGTCAGATCTCTGCCGAAACCGGCGTGGGCGGAGGCGCAGAAAGTGCAGCCCATCTTGCAGCCTGCCTGGGTGGAAACGCAGGCGGAGTAGCCGTACTTGTACTTCATCAGCACGCTTTCCACTATGTTCCCGTCGCCGGTGTCAATCAGGTATTTCACAGTTCCGTCAATGGCGGACACCAGCTTCCCGGCGATCTTCAAGGCGCCGTCGGAATACTTTTCCGCCAGCTCCTGCCTGAGCTTCAAAGGCAGGTCCGTCATCTCGGAAAAGGACGCGCCGGCGGAGAGCCATTTGCCTATCTGCCTTATTCTGTAGGCGGGAAGGCCGTAGGGCGAAAGTTCGGCGGCCAGCTCTTCGGGAGCCAGGTCGCTGAGGTTCACGGGCTTCGCGGTGCCTTTATTCGAATCTTTCAGCGCTGTGTCCATTTCTGTACTCCGAAAACGTCATCCGCCTGGCGCCTTCGCCCTGTATCTCAAGAATCTCCACGGAGCCGCGGCCGCATTTCGTGAGCAGCCTGCCGTCCTTGAGATAGCATTCCCCGGGAGCCGCAAGGGCCTCCGCCTCCGATTCTGCCTCTTCTTCGTCGCCCCTGCAGGCGATCGCCGTCTTCCATATCTTCACCCTCCTGCCGTCCAGTATGGAGCTGGCAACGGGAAAAGGATTCGTGCCTCTTACAAGGTCGTGCACCGCTTTTGCGTCTTTCGTCCAGTCGATGATCCCCGTGTCCCGGTCGACCGGAGGCGCGTAGGTTGCCGCTTCCGGGTCCTGTGGCTCGGGAGTGACCGTTCCGGCTTCCAGAGCCGCGAGCGTCTTCATCAGCGTAACCGGGCCTATGGCGGCCAGCATGTCGTGGAGCTCTCCCATAGTCGTATTTTCGCCGATCCGTATCCTGTCTCTCAAAAGGATGTCGCCGGTGTCCATACCCGCGTCGGTCTGCATCGTTGTCACGCCGCTCTCCTCCGCCCCGTCGATCACCGCGTGCCACAAAGGCGCAGAGCCGCGGTAGTTCGGAAGCAGGCTGGCGTGGACGTTGACGCAGCCGTAGGGCGTCACGCGGAGCACGCGCTCGGGCAATATCTTTCCGTACGCGCAGGTCACCATCACGTCTGCCCCGGCGTTCTTAAGCGTCTCGTAAAACTCGTCGGTCTTCGCCCGCTCCGGCTGGTACACGGGTATGCCGTACTTTACGGCCATCTCTTTCACCGGAGGCATCTGCATCCTGCCGCCCCGGCCTTTGGGCGCGTCCGGCTTTGTGACGCAGAGCACCACCTGATGCTCTTTTATGAGCATCTCCAGCGTGCTCAGTGCGAATTCAGGCGTTCCCAGGAAAATGACTTTCATTGAGCCGCCTCCTGCTTGCGGTAGTTCTCCGCCTTGTCCTTATAGAGCACCCCGTCCAGGTGGTCGATCTCGTGCTGGCACACCACTGCGAAGAAATCTTCCGCGTCGAAGGAGACCGGCTTTCCGTTCAGGTCGATCGCCTCCACGTGTATCTTTTTAGCCCTGACCACTTCTCCCTGGTATCCGGGAAGGCTCAGGCAGCCCTCGGTGCAGGTCTGTTCTCCTTCGAAAGACGTGATCACGGGATTTATGAGCGCTATCTTGTTCCCCTGGGTGTCGTCGATCACGGCGATCCGCCTGAGTATGCCTATCTGAGGCGCGGCCAGTCCCACACCGTCCGAGGCGTACATCGTCTCGAACATATCGTCTATAAGGCTGCGGATGCTCTCGGTCACTTCCTTGACCGGCTTGCATTTCAGCCTGAGTATTTCTTCTCCTTCGGTCCTGATGCGTCTTATTGCCATGATATCCGCTCCTCTTCGGTTTCCTCTCAGTTTTCGAACACGGTGGCCAGCCTCATTCCGGCCCCGGGCTTCATTTTATCATAATTTTTAAGGAAAAGGTCAATTATCTTGTCCCGTTTTTCTGCTTTCACCGTCAATTGCCACCTGTACCTCCCCGCGATCCTGGGCACCGGCTCCCTCGAAGGACCCAGCACCGCCGTCCCCGGATCTCCCCCGGCGTCCTCCCGCATTGCCGCGGCCAGACCGTTCAGGTATGTGTACACGGCTTTATCGTCAACTCCGGACACGCGTATGCTGCCCAGCGAACAGAAAGGCGGATATATCATCGCCTTGCGGAACCGTATCTCTTTTTCATAAAAGGCTTCGTAATCCCCTTCCGAGGCCGCCTTCAGCGATCCGTCGTCCACGTTATACGTCTGTACCGCCACCAGGCCTCCCGCGGAGCTCCTTCCGGCCCTTCCGGCCACCTGGGAGATTATCTGGAACGCTTTCTCCCCCGCGTCGTATTCCGGCCGGTTTATCTGCCCGTCCGCGTCGACGACGCACACCAGCCCTACGTCCGGGAAGTCGTGTCCCTTGGTTATCATCTGGGTACCTACAAGGAAAGGCACGTTGTCCTTCCTGAACTTTTTAAGTATGGCGCCGTGGCCGTCCCTGCCTCTCACCGTGTCCGAATCCATCCGGAGCACTTCCGCTTCGGGGAACAGTTTTTTGAGTTCCTGCTCCACCCGCTCGGTGCCGGGGCTTCCGAATCCGAGCACCTTCGAGCCGCAGGCCGGGCAGCTTTCGGGGGCCGGAGCGGTCCTGCCGCAATAGTTGCAAAGTAAACGCCTGGCACCGCTGTGGAAAGTCATAGGAAGGCCGCAGAAAGAGCAGATCATTGACCGGCCGCATTCTCTGCAGTACATTCTGGAACTGTATCCCCGCCTGCCTACGAAGAGCATGGCCTGGCAGCCCCGGCTGTAATTGTCCGAAAGCGCTTTCTTCATGGTTCCGGAGAATATGTGCCCCTGCGCCAGCGCGCTCCGCTCGTCCCGCATATCTATTATTTCCATTTTGGGAAGCTGTCCCGCTCCCGCTCTTCTGGTCAGCCTGAGCAGCTGCATCTCACCGTCAAGAGCCCTGTGATACGTGCACACGTCCGGCGTGGCCGAACCCAGCAGCAGCGATGCGCTTTTACCGAACCGGAGCTCAGCCACCTCGCAGGTGTCGTACCTGAGGCCCGTCTCTTCGGATCTGTAGGAACTGTCGTGAGCCTCGTCGATGATCACCAGCCGCACGTCGGGAAGGGGCGCGAAAATGCCGGACCTGGTGGCCACCAGCACCCGGGCAATGCCCTTCTTCATCCTGTACCATTCCCGCTCCCGCACCGCGTCGCCCAGGGCCGAATGCCACACCGCCACGCTGTCGCCGAAACGGGCCGTAAAATGCGATATCATCTGGGGCGTCAACGATATCTCCGGTACCATCACTATGACGCTGCCGCCTTTTTCCAGCACGTAGGAGATGAGGTGCATGTAGACCTCGGTCTTGCCGCTGCCGGTGATGCCGTGGAGCAGGAACCTGCCCCTGGCCCCGGAGTCCAGAGAAGCTCTGACCGCCGAAAACGCCGCCTCCTGCTCCTCGTTTAAAACGTGCTCGGCGTACGTGGGAAGCAGTTCCGCAGCCTTGCCGCCCGGGCTTCTTCCCGTGGCATATGCGGCGATGTCCTCCGCGCCCGCGTCACGTTCTCCGAGCCTCACCAGCCCCTTTTTCTCCAGCGCCTTGACGTGGATCCGTTTCGCGTCCGTCTTTAAAAGCAGCCGCTCCAGGTCCTCCGTGCCGGAAGCGCCTTCCTCCGAAAGCGCCTCAAGTATCCTTATCTGGTAGATGCTTCTGAGTCCGGTCTCGGAGACCAGTTTGACCGCCTCTTCCCTGCCGACTGAAAGCTCCACGGTCTCGGTCTTCCTGGAAAGGGCTTTTTTATTTTCTCTGAAGGGCCGTATGCACCGGACCGCGGTGCCGGGAGTGCAGGCGTACAGTTTCGTAAGGCCGCGGCACAGCTCGATCTCGTCCTCCGAAAGAGGCTCGTCCTCGTAGGCCCTTTTGACCTGCTTCAGCACGATCTTCTTTTTGCCTGACACTGTACCGGACGTTTCGCCGGACAGCTTGCCGGGCAATTTTCCGGATATCTTGCCGGAAAGTGCCGCTCCGTCAACGGCATTGCCCTCCGCCGCCCCTTCCCGGTCTACTTCCCACACCAGCGCCTCCCGCTCCTTATTGCCTCTCCCGAAGGGCACAACGACAAACATACCCCGCCTGAGAACGCCCTCATCCACGAGAGCCGCTTCGTCAGCGAGGTAGGTATAGAGCCGGTCGAACGCCAGCGTGCTGTCCAGCAGATAGACCTTAACGAGAACCGTCAAATCTCCGGTAATCCTTTCCGAATGAGACGCGCATCTTCACCGGAAGATCCGTTCTTCACTCTTTTTCCGGCGGGATCAGGTGTACTGTCTTATGAACGAGGGCATGGTCTCCTCGTCGCCGTTTATGCTGATATAAAAGTCCGCGTTGTGCTCCTCGGAGATCTTGGCGATGCCGTCGAAGAATTTCTTCAGGGACTCCGCGTCCTGGTGTACTATATATGTCAATCCGTCGATGAATATGGTTTCAATGTCGTAGTTCTGCGAAGCCACTCCGCAGATAAATCCCAGAAACGCGTCCGATCCGAACACAGGATAGTCGAGAATGTTGATAAATCTGATCTTATGCGAGAGCTTCATCAGGAGCTCGTTGCTGTCGTCGATGTATACCACCGCGCCGTTTGATTCCTTTACGATAGCGTTTGCGGATTCGAGCATCTGCTTAGTCTTGCCGGTGCCTTTCTTTCCGTAGAATACCTTTATCATTTTAACCGCCTCCCCGGATAATCGTTGACTATACTTTATCACATCGGAGCCGAAATTACAACCACCACTTCGGGATTCGTGCCCGATCTCCAGGGACCCAGGGAGCAGCCTACGCCGGAGGTGATATACAGTTCGTAACCGTTGACGAGGTGCCTGCCGTAGTATATGCCCTGACGGGGCAGTTTGTCCTTTTTCAGCACCGAGAATTCCAGCTTGCGGAACATTTTCATCTGGCCGCCGTGGGTGTGGCCCGCGAGCACTCCGGCAACGCCCCGGCTCAGTTCTTCGTCTTCTCCCAGTTCCAGCAGCACGTCCGCGTTGTGGGTGGCAATGAACAGTTCGAGCCCTTTCGAGGCCGCGATCCCTTCCCATTCTTTTATCAGTTCCCGTCGGTCGCGGTCGCTGTAATGGAAGTCGTTGAGGCCTCCGACCATCACGCCGTCAACGACCGTATACTCGTCGTCCAGTACGCGCACGTCTCCGGGAAGCGCTTTCAATTCTGCCATGAACGCGTCCCTGCCCCCGGGAAAAGCCTCCGCGGCGTCGTTGTCGTGGTTGCCCATGGTGATGATCACCGGGATGCCGGCGCCCATTGTCATCGTCATGATGAATTGCTTCGCCAGTTCGAATTCGGAGATCTTATTGACCAGGTCTCCAGTTATGAGCAGGAATTTTCCGCCGGACTCCTTCACGGCGTCCAGGATGGCGCCCCATTTCACGGGCATCATAGAAATGTGCAGGTCGGAAATGAAACAGAAACGGGCCGCGCCGCCTTCCCCTGCCTTCGACGGAAAAGCCGTTTCCACCATCAGCAGTTCTCCGGCACGCAGCCGCATCCTTCTTAAAACTATTGACCCTATTATGATAAGGGAGCAGATAACGATTATAAAAACGTACCAGAACATGGCTCAGACCAGCGCATCAGGACCAGTTGTCCTGCTTCACGTCAACGTCTCCCGCCTTTACGTCCTTGTTCAGCTTGCCTTTTTTCTTCTTCGTCTTTTCGCCGTCTTCCGCGGGAGGCACAATATCCTTCTTAAAGACCAGCAGCCAGATTATCCTGATCAGCCCGATCAGCAGGAGCAGCCCGGCCAGGCCGTAGGCGATGTAGCACAGCGTCTGAATGAAATCCGAAAGCCGGTATGTGGTATTCTCTTCCAGCGCGGCAATATTGTCCGCCCTCGTTCCGGTGGCTGGCGCGTCGGTGGCGTCGATATCCTGCCCTCCCGTCTCGGTCACTCTGGCGGCGGAACCGCTTACGGGCGGCGGCGTCAATTTCCCCAGCGTGGGAGGCGTGGTGGCTTCCGGGACCTCGGTGGGAGTCCTGGTGGGATAAGGCGTTCTCGTGGGCGACGGCGTCGGCACGTCCGTTATTTCGGGCGTGGCAGTGGGCGCCTCGGGAGTCTCCGTCTCTTCCGGCACGTCCGTATTTTCGGGCGTTTCGGTCACGTCCGGAGTTGGTTCGCCCGGCGTAGGCTCGTCTGTGGCAGGTCCGTCGGTGACATCGGGAGTTTCGGTAGCAGGCTCGCCGGTGGCCGGCACGTCCGTAGCGGGAACGTCGGTGGGCGCCTCCGTTTCGGGCGCGTCAGTGGCAGGAACTTCGGTATCTGCAGGCGGGGTCTCGGTGGCGGGAGCGTCGGTCTCGGGCACGTCAGTGGCCTGGTCCGGCGTTTCCTCAGGCGTTCCGGGAGTGTCGTCAGGCTCCGCGGGAGCCTTTGTTTCGAGTTCCGATGGGTCGGAAGTGTCTGAAGCTTCCCCGGGCTCCGCCGCGTAAACGCCGCTCTTTTCAGGCAACAGTTTCAGGCCGGCGCGCCCTGCCGCGAACAGCATAGAAGCGCACAGAATTATGATTATGAGATCGGTGAATACGTCTTTTCCGCCTGTCCCGGCTTCCCCGTTTTTCTTTTTGCGGTTTCTGCCCCAGATAAGATATCCGACGGCTATGCCGGTCCAGATGCCCACGAACACCGCCGCGAATATCCAGAGTATTACCGATTTGACTGAGAACAGGAATTCATCGTCCTCATCGCCGTTGACGGTCTTTTCGCCGGGATCGGTGGCGGCGTCATTGCCGGGCGTCACCTGAGCCGTAGGCAGTTCATTGTCCGTCTGGCCGCCGGGCGTGGCAGAAACGACGGGCCCGGAAGAGCCGTAGGGGTCTCCCGTTTCGGGAGCTCCTGACGTGACGGGCTCGGTGGTATCGGGAGAGGCGGAGGGGTCGAAAGTGACGTCCGAAGAAGCTCCGGGGCTTGCGGGCTCCGTAGGCTCCCCTGTATATGGCGCGGAAGAAGGATCATCCGTAACGTCATCCGTGGGAGGCGCGTCCGGCGTTTCCGCAGCGTACTCTGTAGGTTCAGGCGAAGGCGTAACGTCCGGAGTGGCCGTGGGAGTTCGCGTGGGGTCCGGCGTCTTCGTTGGCGTAGGCGAAGGAGTCGCAGTAGGCTTCTCCGTAGGCGTCGGTGTAGGCGAAGGCGTGGGAGAAGGCGTGGCGGTAGGTTTCTCCGTAGGCTTCGGCGGAATGTAAAGCTTTTTAGAATAAACAGTATCGGGCTTGAACTCGTCGTAATTCTCGTCGGAATATTGCCTGAGCGTGGCCTTGATTGTCTCCGTTTCGTCCCTGGGGCTGCCGTCCGCCACCTTCAGGGTTATCTTGCAAAGAGTGCCCGAACCGGTGCCGTTGCCGTCTGCCTGGAGCACTGTCACAAGGCCCGGAACGTCCTGGGACCAGGAGACCGTATCCGCCAGCATGCCAGATTTGTCGCTGCCCACGTATTCGACTTTCGAACCGAATTCCACCGTTATCAGGCTGCCCGTGACTTCCACGTCGCACTGGTATTTCAGGGTCAATACGAAGGTCCCGCCAGGCTCGATCTCGTCGGTGGACAATTCGAAATACGCCCTGTTCTCCGCCCGTACCGTAGAAACGTTGGCCGGGCCCCCCAGCGTCAGCACAGCTGTCAGCGCGGCGGCGATCACGGCGAAAACGGCAACGAAAAGGGATCTGCTTCCGAAACGAATATTCTTTTTTCCTTCATTCTCTTTCTTAAACATTCGGTCCGCTCCGGTACGTCAGTCTAACTTTATCTTACCAAGGAGATATTGACGCAGTTTCGCGAAATCTCCTATTCCAAGCTCTCCGTCGCCATTCAGGTCTCCGGCGTAAACGTATATCTCGACGATGATGCCGCCCTTCAGAAGCTGCTGCCTCATCTTGGCGAAATCGCCTATTCCCACCTGTCCGTCGCCGTTGACGTCGCCGCTTATCACCACGGTATATTCGGAGACCACGTTTCCGCCGCTGATCAGCAGGATCTTGTTGCCGGTGGCAACGGCCGCGTCGTTCCCCTGAAGAGTGCCGTCGGCTTTGACCACGGTCAGCGAGCCGTTCCCGCCTCCCGTGACCGCCAGCAGCTCGGACAACGACGCTACGGAAGTATCAGCGCCTATGCCCCTGATCAGGACGATGCCGGAGGAGGTCTCTTCGGTACGGAGTTTCTCCGAAAGGAACGTCAGTTCCGGTCCGTCGGCAGGCCCTGCGGTAGGTCCGGTCGTGGGCTCAGTGGCAGGCGCAGTCGTGGGCGCGGTCGTAGGCACCGTGGTAGGCACGGTCGTGGGCGCAGTAGTTGGCACAGCGGTAGGCGCAGTGGTGGGCACAGCCGTAGGCACCGGCGGGGGCAACGCGGTAGGCGATGCGGCGGGCGATGCGGTAGGCTCGGTACCCGGGTCATTATATCCCACTTCGTCCTTTTTTGCCACATCTATCTTCACCGAAGCGGAGTAGATCACCGCACCGGATCCGTCGATAACTTCCGCCGTGATCCTGTAAACGCCCTTGACCTCCGGGTTCCATACCGCAGTCGGATCTGCCTTGACCAGAGTCAGTTTCTTCCCTCCCGGAAGCTCGTAAGTGTACCGTATCTTAACCGCTCCCGAGGCGCCTCCGGAGCCCGAGCCGCTTCCCGGTTTGGGTATGTCTACCGAGCTGGTCTGTAGCCGCAATACCGCCTGCCCCCCGGCCTTGAGCGCCGCTCCTCCCGGAGTCCTGACCGTCAACCCTTTAAGGTCCGTGGTGACAAGCTCCGCCGCGGCGTATTCGGTCCCGCCGGATTCGAAAGCCACGGTCCCCGTAAATACGCTGCCCGAGGCGTCTTTTATGAACACTCTCGCCTGGCTGAAGCTGCCCGTATCGCCGCTTCCCACCAGCGCGGGAGAGGTAACGAGCCCTTTGGTGCCGCTGCCTGCGAAAGGCGTCTGAGGCTGCACGTTCAATATCTCGCCGTCAGGCACGCCGTAAAACTTCACCGCGTTTTCGGGCAATGCCGGAGCCACGTTTTCAAGCACGTTCAGCGTCACGTACGAACCCACGCTGCGGCCCCCGGAGGACAACGACACGTTGACCGTCGCCGTGCCCGCGGCGGAAGTATCGACACCTGAACCGGCAAAGCTCACGGAAACAGGACGGCCGCGAAGGTCATTGACGCCGCAGGCGTCTTTCAGCATGTTTTCGGTAACCGTCGCGCCCTTCTTTACGGTGAGTTCTCCCGCGGCGCCTGAAGCCAATTCTGCGGGCAGGTCTCCTGAAACGCTCTTTACGGCGGGCAGCATCCCCGTTATGGTCTGGGATGCGCCGGAAGAAAGCCGTTCCGTGGAATAGAAAAATACGAAGCAGCATTCGGTGCCGTATTCCGTGACTCTGATGGCAGAAGCCATGCCGCAGCTTTTTATGGAAGAGAGCAGCACGGTGCGGCTGCTGTCCGTATTCATAAGAGAGCCTATAAAGGCCTCCGCCGCTCTTCCGGCGTCGGTAATCGAAAAGTCCGTGAAATATTTGAAGACGAACCCGTTAACGCCGCTGACGCTCCCTGCCGAGGAGGATATGGCGGAACCTGCGGAGGCGGATCTGGCCTGGGCAGCAGAGGCCCCGGACACGGGCACGTCTCCGGAGACTGCCGAGATGGCGGCGTAGGAAGCCAGGCCGGAAAGCGCGCTGCTGTTGTCGCAGGCGTCCAGGCCGTATGAGGCGCGCAGATCGGAATAGTAATTGTATGACGCCGCGTCCGCCGAGGCGGTGACTTCGTCGTTTTCGGAATAATAAACGGGATCGAAGCAGCTGACGGATTTTAATTTGCCCGCTGCCAGGACACGGGAAGCGCTGTTGCCTGCGCCGCCGAAAGCTCCGCCGAACAGCGCAGCGGCGAGCACCGCCGCCGTCAATGCCGCGACGACGACCGCCGTACAGGCAAAAACAGCCGCAAAACTCCCCTGCCGCCCGGTCTTTACGACCCTTGGCGGCGCCGGACAACGTTCTCCTGGCTGCCTTTTGCGGATATACATCTGAGCTTTCTCCCGTCGGGGGCTTTATCTTCTGTTTCTGTAAAAATGCTTCCGTGTTCGTCAAATGCCGTTGACCGCGCGCCGTTTCGAAAAGGGCGTTTCCGGAGGCAGGCGCCCGGGATTGACAAAGAGCCAGTATAATTATAACATATATGTCAAGACTCTTAACTACGCCGTTTACGTAGTTCGGGCGGCGCTTCGATCGCGCTCCTGCGGCGGTCCTGCGGCTGCCGGAAGGGTCCTTCACTAAAAGGAAGGTCTTGAAAAATGCTGATCCACGGGCTTCAGAAACTGACGCTGCTCGATTTTCCGGGAAAGATCGCCTGCACGGTCTTCACGGCAGGGTGCAATATGCGCTGCCCCTTCTGCCACAACGCCGCGCTCGTCACTCATATCGACCCCGAAGCGGTGATGGAAGACGAGGAATTTTTCGCTTTCCTTAAGAAGCGCACCGGCATGCTGGACGGCGTGGCGATCACCGGCGGAGAACCTACCCTCGATCCGGGCCTGACCGGTTTTATGGAAAACGTGCGCGCCCTGGGCTTCCTGGTCAAACTGGACACCAACGGTACGAGGCCCGACGTCCTCCGGACCGTGCTGGAGCGCGGCCTGGCGGATTACGTGGCAATGGATATCAAAAATTCTCTCGAAAAATACGCTCTCACTTCCGGCGTCCCCGGCGTCTCCCTTGACCGCATAAAAGAGAGCGCGTCAATGCTTCTTTCCTCCGGCGTTCCTTTCGAATTCCGCACCACCGTGGTGGACTCGCTGCACTCGGTGGAGGACTTCGTGTCCATCGGCCGCTGGCTCGCGGGGCCCGAGCCCTACTTCCTCCAGAATTTCAAGGATTCCGGAGACCTTATCGACCCGGTAATGAAAGGAAAAACGCCTGCCGAAATGGAAGAATGCCTCCTGGCAATAAAGAAATATATCCCGAACGCGGAGCTCAGGGGCATCTGAACACCGTGTCGGCGTTTTACGATAGTGGATTCCTTATGAAGCACACAGAGGCTGTTCCTCCGTTTACGTTAACGTAACTGGTTTAAAACTAAACTCTTTAAAAAACTTTGTTTCTTTGAGCTTTTTAAAAACACGAGATGAGCAAAAAAGCATCTTGTATCCAAAACCGCTTCCGAAACAGTGACCGGTAGTAAACACTTCATAGTTTTTTATATCGGCATAGTTCAGTTCGGGAACATAAACGTTTGGAAATCTGGGACATATTTTAACACAGTCATCATAAACAACTTTGTTTGCCCTGAAAATATTATCTTCACCTATTATATCACAGTTAACGTTTATCAACTCTGTTGGTATTTGATTCTTAGATTCAACCTGAAACAAATCATCTCTTTCTGTGTTGTTTGCACCTTCCACAACACAAAACGAAAAGTCGATGGATATATCTTCCAAAATATTTTTCAGTTCTTTGTTACAGAACATTACACTCATATCTTGCTGTACGCCAACTAAACACTTTTTCTTATAGATTCGAGTTATCTTAAATGGACCCACTTGACTTCTTGAATGGTTACTGTATTTATAGGTTTTATTGCCAAAGTCATCTATCAGCAAAGCGTTTTTCGGGGCGACCTGAACCAAAAAAAATAACGCATTATTTATTTCTTCTGCGGAATATTCGATGTTGACATTCAGTCGCGTCACGCTTTTTAAAGATGGTTCATCTACTGTTTCGTAGTTAAGAACATCATCAAAAATAAGATGTCCATACACTTCCTTGAATGGTATGCCCCTTTGATTCAAATATCTTAACATACCTTCTGAACATTTGGTCGAATAACTATATGTAATAATCATATCACCATTCTCCGAATATTATCAATTCAGCCCACATCAGTAACGTTCTTACGCTCGCGATTTTAACATGCGCGCGACTTAAAAACAATTTATTTTTGAGCAGCGGCACAGGCCTCATATGTTCTGCACGGTTAAGCCGGACCGAGATCGAAAATACGGCGAAATAACGGCCACGGGACGCGAATCTCAGGACTTTTGCAGTGTCGGCGGCAAAATCGCAGCCGTCTTGACCGGCTTCCGTCGGCGCCCCGGGCCCCGCCCGCCTCATTGTCCGCCTTCAACCACTACATATTGTGGCTACCCGCAAAAATTTTTACAATATTTTGTTATTTCCTATTGACACGCCTGTTCGTGCGGTATTATAATCGCAATGTACGCGGCTTTGAACAGTTTGCCCGGATTTAAGACAGAAAGTCATACGGATCGGCACGCAAAAACGGCTGAAAACACGGTCCGGCAGAGCGCCACGCGCTTCGAAAAAAGTTCGGTCAACGCTGCGAAAAATACATCCAGGGAGTGTAAACCATGTATCAGGTACTAAAGAGAGACGGAAAAGTCTCGGAATTCAATCTCAGCAAGATCAGCAACGCCATCACCCGCGCCTTCGACGCCGTCGACAGACAGTATAACGCCAGCATAATCGACCTGCTGGCTCTGAAAGTCACCGCCGAATACGAGCCGAAGATCAAAGACGGCCTCATCGCGGTTGAAGATATCCAGGACAGCGTGGAGACCGTGCTCGTCCAGGCCGGTTACGCGGACGTGGCCAAAGCGTACATTCTGTACCGCAAGCAGCGCGAAAAACTCCGCAACATGAAGTCCACCATCCTTGACTATAAGGAACTGGTCGACAACTACGTCCAGTCCATCGACTGGCGCGTTAAGGAGAACTCCACCGTCACCTATTCCGTCGGCGGCCTTATCCTCCACAATTCCGGCGCCATCACCGCCAACTACTGGCTCAGCGAGATATACGACGAAGAGATCGCCAACGCCCATAAGAACGCGGATCTGCACCTTCACGATCTGGCCATGCTCACCGGCTACTGCGCCGGCTGGTCTCTGAAGCAGCTCATCCAGGAAGGCCTGGGCGGCATCCCCGGAAAGATCACTTCCTCTCCCGCCAGCCACCTGGCCACCCTCTGCAACCAGATGGTCAACTTCCTGGGCATCATGCAGAACGAATGGGCCGGCGCCCAGGCGTTCTCCTCCTTCGACACCTACCTCGCCCCCTTCGTAAAGGCGGACAACCTCTCCTACCGCGACGTTAAGAAGTGCATCGAGTCCTTCATTTTCGGCGTCAACACTCCCAGCCGCTGGGGCACCCAGGCTCCCTTCTCCAACATCACTCTCGACTGGACCGTGCCAAACGACCTGGCCGAGCTCAACTGCATCGTGGGCGGAAAAGAGATGCCCTACAAGTACAAGGACTGCAAGGAAGAGATGGATATGGTCAACAAGGCCTTCATCGAGATCATGATCGAAGGCGACGCCAACGGCCGCGGCTTCCAGTACCCCATCCCCACCTACTCCATCACCAGAGACTTCGACTGGTCCGACACCGAGAACAACCGCCTTCTCTTCGAGATGACGGCTAAATACGGCACCCCCTACTTCTCCAACTATATCAACAGCGATATGGAGCCCAGCGACGTCAGGTCAATGTGCTGCCGCCTCCGCCTCGACCTCAGAGAGCTCCGCAAAAAGTCCGGCGGCTTCTTCGGAAGCGGCGAGAGTACCGGTTCCATCGGCGTTGTCACCATCAATATGCCGCGCATCGCGTACCTGTCCAAGACTCCCGAGGAGTTCTACCGCAGGCTCGACCATATGATGGACGTTGCCGCCAGGTCCCTTAAGATCAAGCGCACCATCATCACCAAGCTCCTGAACGAAGGCCTCTATCCCTACACCAAGAGATATCTGGGCACCTTCGACAACCACTTCTCCACCATCGGCCTCGTGGGCATGAACGAAGCCTGCCTGAACGCCGCCTGGCTGAAGCAGGACCTGACCCATAAAGAGGCCCAGGAGTTCACGAAGGACGTGCTGAATCATATGAGGAACCGCCTCTCCGACTATCAGGAGAAGTACGGAGACCTGTACAACCTGGAAGCCACTCCCGCCGAGTCCACCAGCTACAGGCTTGCCAAGCACGACGTGGCCAGGTACCCCGACATCATCACTGCCGGCGGAGACTGCGGAACGCCTTACTACACCAACAGCTCCCACCTGCCCGTCAGCTTCACTTCCGACATATTCGATGCCCTTGACATCCAGGACGAGCTCCAGACCCTGTACACCTCCGGCACCGTGTTCCACGCCTTCCTGGGCGAGAAGCTCCCCGGCTGGCAGTCCGCGGCGAACCTGGTGCGCAAGATCGCCGAGAACTACAAGCTTCCCTACTACACCATGTCGCCTACGTATTCCATATGCCGCAAGCACGGATACCTCACCGGCGAGCAGGACCGCTGCCCTCACTGCGGAGAAGTCACGGAAGTGTACAGCCGCATCACCGGTTACTACCGTCCCGTTTCCAACTGGAACGCCGGCAAGACCCAGGAGTTCAAGGACCGCCGCCTGTACGACATCCCTCATTCCAAACTTAAGAGGAACGGCCAGGTGATCGTTGACGGAGCCTCCTGCTGCGACACGGAAGCCGCTCAGGCGGTCGTGGAGAAAGCCACGGAAGCGGCCAGGCAGGCCAACGAGAGCGGCAGAAAGCTTCTGCTCTTCGCCACCAAGACCTGCCCCAACTGCCGCATGGCAAAGACAATCCTGGACAACGCCGGCATCGTTTACGAAGTGATCGACGCCGAGGAAAATCCGGATCTCACCATGAAATACGGCGTAAAGCAGGCGCCCACGCTCATCGTTGCCGAAGGCCCCTCGATCCAGAAGATCGTCAACGCCTCCAACATCAAGCGCTACGTGACGGGCTGACGACGTCAAAAAACAACAGCGCCTGAGCGGCTGTGCTTCGGCCGGCTGCCCGGGCGCTTATAAGCTTATAAGGTGATTTTTATGTATGATGTCATTATTATCGGCGGCGGTCCGGCTGGTCTGACTGCCGCTGTTTACGCTCTGAGAGCTTCCAAAACGGTACTCATCCTCGAAAAAGAGACTGCAGGCGGACAGATCACTCTGTCGCCTCTCGTGGAGAACATCCCCGGGTTCGCCGCCATCTCCGGCACGGACTTCGCTGACAAACTTCTGGACCAGGTGTTGTCCCAGGGCGCCGAACTGGATCTGGGCGAGGCCGTGTCGCTGGAGGACAGGGGCTCGTATAAAGTCGTGAAGACGGATATGGGAGACGAGTACGAAGGCAGGAGCGTCATCATTGCCACCGGCGCGGCGCACCGCCATCTGGGGCTCCCCGGCGAAGAGAATTTCATCGGCAACGGCATTTCCTTCTGCGCGGTGTGCGACGGCGCCTTCTATAAAGGCAAGACCGTTGCCCTGGTGGGCGGCGGCAACAGCGCTCTCGTGGAGGCGGTCATGCTCTCCGACCTGGTGGAAAAACTCTACATCCTGCAGGACCTTCCCTTCCTCACCGGCGAGCAGAAGATGCAGGAAAAATTAAGGGCCAAGGACAACGTGGAGATCCTCACCGGCGTTAAGGTCAAAGGCTTCATCGGAGAAGACGAGTTCGGCGGCGTCGTCATCGAGCAGGACGGCAATGCCAGAGAAATGAGAGTCGACGGGCTGTTCGTAGCCATCGGCACCGTGCCTCAGAACGGCGCCTTCGCGGACCTCCTGGACCTTGACGAGCGCGGCTACATCATCGCCTCGGACAACGTAAATACAAAGACCCCGGGACTTTTCGTCGCCGGGGACTGCAGAGTCAAGCGTATCCGCCAGGTCACCACCGCCGCGTCAGACGGCGCCGAAGCCGCCCTGGCCGCAGTGGCCTACGTCGACAGCCTCAAAGGCTGAGGCCCGACGGCGCGAGACCGACCGCTCGTTTGATCGTTGCGTGAATAACAAACTCAGATCTTGTATATCTTCTGAATGGTCTTGTAATCACCGACCACCAGTAAAGTATCGTCACCTGTAAGCAGCGTCGAGGGAGAGACCGCGACGTTGAATTTTCCGTCGCATTTAAGTCCGACGATGTTGATGTTGAAATTGCGGCGGATGTCCAGCTGCCCGACGGTCTTGCCCTTCCAGTTCTCAGGAACGGTGACCTCGAACATTCCGTATTTTTCATCGATGCTCACGTAATCCAGAATGTGCTCAGAGCTGTACCTGATGGCCGCTATCTTGGCCATCTGCTTCTCCGGGTATACCACTTCGTCCGCCCCGTTGCGCAGCAGGAACTTCTCCTGCGGGTCGCGCTCGGCCCTCGACACCACGTGCTTCGCGCCCAGCTCTTTCAAGTTCAGAGTAGTCTCCAGAGAGCTCTGGAAATCGCCGCTTATTGTCACGATGCAGCAGTCGAAATTCCGGACCCCCAGGGAAGCGAGAAACTCCTTGTCCGTGCCGTCGCCGATCCTGGCCTCCGACACCAGGTCGATGGCTTCATTGACCATCCGCTCGTCCCGGTCAACGGCCATGACCTCGTGGCCCAGATTGCTGAGATGATAGCAGAGATGCTTTCCGAACCTGCCAAGTCCTATAACAAGAAAAGATTTCATACCGTTTCTCCTTTCAGCCCACCGTCAATTTGCCCAGCGGCAGCCTTGAATTGTCTTTGTAATCCGAAACCGCGGCGTATATCAGCGTCAGTCCGCCCGTACGTCCCACGAACATCATCACCATCAATATGATCCTGGAAGCCAGTCCCAGCCCCGGCGTTATTCCGAGAGAAAGCCCCACGGTGCCCACGGCCGAAGCAGTCTCGAACAGGCAGGTCTCCACCGGGATCCCCTCTATGGCGCTGATCGCCAGGGCGCCTCCGAAGAACAGCGCCAGGTACAGCATCAATATTGCCAGGGCGCTGCGGCTCACGTCGGGATCGATCCTTCTTCCGAAGAAGCCGGTCTCTTTTTTACGGCGGAAAATGGATATCATACTGCCGAACAGCACCGCCGCGGTGGTGGTCTTCATACCGCCCGCCGTTGACCCGGGAGCGCCGCCGATCAGCATAAGCACTATTATAATTGCCCTGCCCGCGCCGTTCATCTGAGTAAGATCCACTGTATTGAATCCGGCCGTTCTGGGCGTCACCGCCTGGAACAGGGACACCAGCGTCCTCTCCCCTAAAGGCAGATCCGAGAACTCAAATATGAAGAAAAATACCGCGGGGATCACCGTCAGCACCAGGCCTGTCACAAGTATGACCTTTGATTGCATGGTGTATTTTTTCAAGTGGAATTTGTTTTCCTTAAAGTCGTCCCAGGTCATATAGCCGATGCCGCCGGTGATGATCAGCAGCATCACTACTATGTTGATCAGCGGGTCGGAACGCATGGCGGTCAACGACGAGAACTCGCCGGTGGTCTTGCCCATCACGTCGAACCCGGCGTTGCAGAAAGCGGAGATAGAATGGAAGAAGGACATCCAGACGCCCCTGCCGCCGTAATGCCGTATGAATCCCGGCAGCATCAGCAAAGCGCCGGACAATTCGAATATCAAAGTCATCAGTACGATGAACCGGGTGAGCCGCACGATCCCGCCCATTTTAGGCGCGGATATGGCCTCCTGCATGACGCTGCGCTGGGCAAGAGATATCTTCTTCCTGGCCAGCAGCGCTATCAGCGCGGCAACCGTGATGACGCCCAGTCCTCCGATCTGTATCATTACCAGTATCACAGCCTGGCCGAAGGGAGACCAGTAGCTGGCCGTGTCCTTTACCACCAGTCCCGTAACGCAGACTGCGGAAGTGGAGGTGAACAGCGCGTCGCTGAAAGACGTGGCGGTCTTCTCCGCGGAAGAGACCGGCAGGCACAGCAGCAGCGCTCCCAGCAAGATCACTCCGGCGAAGCCGATTATGATCTTCCGAAAGGGGCTCATCCTGAATTTCTTTTTTACTTCCATCTCTGTGTTTTGTTCCACGTTACACCACCTGGCAGATCACGAATTTCAGGTAATCCGTCTCCGGCACGTTCAGGAGCACGGGATGGTCCGGCGCCTGATGCCTTATCTCCACTATTTTCAAAGAAACGCCCGCGTCGACCGCCGCTTCCTTCAGCATTTGCAAAAACAGTTCCGTCGTCATAAAATGAGAGCAGGAACAGGTGGCCAGGAAGCCTCCCCTTCCAAGGGCTTTGATGGCCTTGCAGTTGATCTCCCTGTAGCCGTTTCTGGCGTTGCCCAGGGTCCTGGAACTCTTGGTGAAGGCAGGGGGATCCAGGATGATCATTTCGGGCTTTTTCTCGGGCCTCAGGGACGCGGCGTCGTCCAGGAAGTCGAACACGTCCGCGCACACGAACTCGACCTTGTCCTCCATCCCGTTGAGCTCCGCGTTGGCCTTTGCGGCCTCCAGGGCGGTTTTGGACACGTCCACGGCCACGCTGGACTTTGCACCTCCCGCTATGGCGTTCAGTGAGAAGGAGCCGGTGTGGGTGCACAGATCGAACACCTTCATATCCCGGGCCATCCTCGCCACCGCCCTGCGGTTGTACTTCTGGTCCAGGAAGAAGCCTGTCTTCTGGCCTTCGGCGAAATCAACTTTATACCTGATCCCGTTCTCCGTGATCAGCGTGGAAGTGTTTCCGTCGTTCGGGAATCCTTCCGCCCAGCCGGAAAATCTGGGAAGCCCCTCCAGCGTCCTTATAGGCGACTCGTTGCGCTCGTAAATGCCCTTAATGCCCGGGATCTCCTCCAGCAGCGCTTCGAACACCGTCTTTTTCACCAAATCCGTGCCGTAGGACAATACTTCCGCCGCCAGGTATCCGCCGTACCGGTCCACTGTTAATCCGGGAAACCCGTCCGACTCTCCGAAGATCATACGGCAGGCGTCGATATCCTCCCCCATCACGGTCCGCCTGTAGTCGACGGCATATCTCACCCTCCGCCGCCAGAAAGCTTCATCGAACTTCTCGTTGGCGTTGTCCGTCAATACCCTGACGGAGATCTTGCTCGCGGCGCTGTAAAAGCCGGAGCCCAGGTATTTGCCGGATTCGTTGACCACGTCCACGATGGCGCCGTTGGGGAAGTCCTCCGGAACGGAAGACAGGAGCTCCTGGCCGTACACCCAGGGGTGGCCCAGGCGCAGGGAGCGTTCGGCTTTTTTATTGACCGTCACCGACGGAAAAGCGCGTTCCTGTTTCAAACCGGATCCTCCGTTAATTTTCTCATTGAGCCGGGCATATACGCCCTCCGGCTTATTTTATCACTTGTTTTAATTCGGGGCAAGAGTGTATAATGAGCGTTGAACGTATGCTTTTCGCGTGCGGACGGACTAAAGCTGAAAACGGAAGTGCATTTTAAGTGAACCATTCGATGAACAAAAGATCAGACTGCTGCCGGAAAGGCACGGGAAAAGCCACTGAAAAAACAACGGAAAAGAAACTCAGGATCGCCCTTATTTTCGGAGGCCGGTCAACGGAGCACGCCGTATCCTGCGTTTCCGCCTTGAATATCATCAACAACATCGACCGCGAAAAATACGACCTGGTCAATATCGGCATCACCTACAGCGGAGACTGGCTCCCATACGGCGGCAGCCGGGATCTGATCCCCGGCGACGGCTGGGTGGAACCCGCTTATAAAGAGAACGGCCTGGAGCCTAAAGAAGGCGTCCGGTACCTCGACAAGGCGCTGGCGGTCATCCAGTCCTGCGACGTGATCTTCCCCATTCTCCACGGTTTAAACGGCGAGGACGGCACCGTGCAGGGCCTGTTCGAACTTCTTGGAAAACCCTACGTAGGCTGCGGCGTTTACGCTTCCGCCTGCGGTATGGACAAGGCCTTCGCGAAGGTCCAGTTCGAGAAAGCCGGGCTTCCCCAGGCCAGATATATAATCGCCTACGTAGACGAAGCGAAGAACAACATGGCCGCCTATATAGACGCCGTTAAAAACTCCTTCGGCTTCCCCTGCTTCGTAAAACCGGCCAACTGCGGTTCCTCCGTCGGCGTTGCCCCCGTAAAGGACGAGTCCGAACTGCCTGAAAAGCTGCTCCGGGCACTCCGGTTCGATAAAAAGGCGCTGATCGAAGAGTACGTGGAATGCAGGGAGATAGAGTGCGGCGTGCTGGGCAATTCCGATCCCGTAACGCTGACGCCCGGAGAAGTGCGGTCCGCGGACAAGGACTTCTACGACTACGACTCCAAATACGTTGACGGAGAGAGCATCTGCATCATCCCCGCCGGCGTGGGAGAGGACAAGATAAACGAGATCAGGTCTCTTGCCGTACGCGCCTTTAAAGCCATAGAGGGGTCCGGATTGTCCCGCGTGGATTTCTTCATGAAAAAAGACGGCACCGTGCTGCTCAACGAGATCAATACGATGCCCGGATTCACCGAATGCAGCATGTATCCCAAGCTTGCCCTTCACGACGGCATGACCTACGGCGAACTGATCGACAGGCTGATCAGGCTTGCTATAGAAAAGCACGATTCCGACAAGAGGTGTTACGATGAGCGCTGAAAAGCGTGAAAAAGCAACTTCCGTAAAACGCAGGACCTCCGGTTCCGGCAATGCGGGCGGCGCCATAGGCGTGTTCGATTCCGGCCTGGGAGGCCTTACCGTTCTGCGCGAGATCCGTCGCCTGCTGCCCCGGGAGAGGCTGATCTATTTCGGAGACAGCGGCAGGACGCCCTACGGCACCAAATCTCCCGACACAGTCAGGCGCTACACCCTCCAGGACGTGAATTTCCTGACCTCCAGAAACGTTAAAGCCGTGGTCATCGCCTGCAACACCGCCAGCGCCTGCGGCCTCGAAGCCGTCCGGGACAATTTCGACGTTCCGGTCACGGAAGTGGTGGGGCCCGGTTCCAGAGCCGCGGTCAATGCCACACGCACCGGCAGGATCGGCGTCATCGGCACCACCGCCACCATAGGCAGCGAAGTTTACAAGCGCGCCATCGGCCTGGCTGCAAAAGCCGCGGGCAGGAGCGACGTCAATTATTTCGGCAAGGCCTGCCCCCTGTTCGTGTCATTGGCGGAGGAAGGCTGGTGGGACGACGAGATCACTTTCCTCACCGCTAAAAAGTACCTCGAAGACCTCAAGAAGGACGATATCGACACGCTGGTGCTGGGCTGCACCCACTACCCTCTTCTGGCCGACGTGATAGGCCGCGTGATGGGCGAAAACGTGAAGCTCATCAACTCCGCCTCCGAAGTGGCACTGGCCGTGAAGGAGGATCTGGGGAAGCGCGGACTGCTGGAAAAAGGCCCTGAAAAGACCTCCGGAGCGGCGGCAGCATCCTTCGGTCTCTCAGAATGCTCAAAAATGCCCTTAGAATGCCCGGAGATCGATTTTCCGGAAGAACTGGTAGAATTTTACACTTCCGATTCCGTTGCCAAATTCAGGCAGTTAGGAAGCAAATTTTTGGGCGCGGAGATCCGCCGGGTAGAACACGTGGACATCGAAAATTATTGACCGCGACGCAGGTCCGGCGCACGACCGGCGCGCTTAACCCCCATAAAAACGACAACGGCTGCAGGCGATCCCGCAGCCGTTTTTTTGACCCTCTTCTATATATGTCCGCCGCCTCAGCTGCTGATCTCCCAGTCCGCCATATACCAGCTTCCCTCGTACTTCACGAACCAGAAGCGGATGTCCAGCGGCAGCATCTTCACGAAATTGGCGTCCGTCTTGATCTGGCCGATATAATAATCGAATTTTACTTCGCAGGAGAAGCAGTTCTCGGAATAGACCCTGAGGTCTTCCCAGGACTCGTTCTCGAACCAGTGCTTCTTGTGGCCCGTGTAGAAATAATACGGGTTGTCCGTCAGCTCGGAATACATCGGCTGATCTTCCAGGATCATTGCCATGAACTCGTCGTGGAGCATATCGTTGGTGATATATTCGGCGTAGCTCTTCGTCCGGGAGACCGCCAGCTTGGTCAGTTCCGGCACGTCGTTGTCCACCACGAAATCGTACACGAAGGTGTTGTCCGGGCCCTCGGAAAGTACCTGTACGTCGCCCAGCGCGTTGACCAGCTTGATCTCCGGAGCGCTGCTGTCTCCGATCACGGAGAATTTATAAGTGCACATCGTGGGCCGAGAAGGCAGATATTTTTCGAGGATCGTTGACAGTTCCGCCACCGCCGCGCCCCGTTCGGAGATCCATTTTTCGGAACCGGACAATTCCACGTCCCCCGCCGTGACTTTCCAGCCTTCCGGCACCGTCACCGCGTACTCCGTGACTCCCGTCCTGTACACGCCGTCCGAGCCCAGCCTCAATTCCACTTCCGCACCTTCCGCGTCAACCGCGCGGTAGTTCAGATCGGGGCTCACGTAATCCACTCTGTAATTCACGTACCCGCTCATCGACGAGCCCGAATAGAGCAGAGGCGCGAAGGTCCCCTCTCCCGCGGCCGCTCCTGCGCCGCTTCCGGAATCGTCGAAACCTTCCGTAACGTACCGGTCCCCCAGCCTCACGTCTCCCACGTAGACGGTCACTCCCGAAGGAACGCTGAAGCGCATCGACCGGAATTCCGCCGAGTAAACGCCTCCGTGCTCCGTAAGAGTCACGCTGCCTCCGTATTTGTCCGCGGCAACGATCTCGCACCTTGACGTGAGTCCCGTTACCTCGTACTTCGTCAATGCGTGCCCGTCCGTATCCACCAGGGCGTACTTCAGGAGCTCCGGATTCAGCCCTTCCTGGACAATAAATTTCTCGTCCAGCAGCTTTCCGTTGCAATACACCGTATAGTAATCAGGTATCAGGAACGCCACACTGCCCACGCCGAAATCGAATGCCGTGAAATAATCAGGCGCGTAGGTATCGAAATTGTACTTGGACTTTCCGTCCTTCTTTAGTACCAGCTTGCACACGTACTCGCCGTCCGCCAGGATCTTGTAGATCGGCTTCTCGAACCTGTCGTAGGAGAACGCCTTCTGGTACGTGATTGTCTTGCCACGCATCAGCTTGCCGATCTCCTCGGCGTAAACGTCCTGAGACTCCAGCCCCGACAGCACCACGTCGGTCATGCCCGCCACAGTGCCGTAGTCCCCGGCGTCGCAGAGCGCTACCATCCGTTCCGCCACGTGATGGCGGTCGCTGTTCTCGTAATCGGCCAGCCAGTTGAAAAACCAGATCAAAAATATAAGAATGGCAACGAAGCACACCAGCACGAATATCAGCAGTCCCGTCCAGAACTTGCTGAGCTTCTTCCTGCCTGCCTTGCCGCTTTTCGCGTTTCCGGTCCCGCTCCGCTCCATCGTCAATCCTCCGGAGTGTCTTCTACCCGTGACACGAGTATGGACGTGGCCATCTTCCTGGGATTATATAAAGACGCGCACTGCGTGATTATCTGAGGGTCGTTTTCGTCCTCGGCGTTCTGCACCATATAAGTGGAAGAACCGCCGTCAAGGTTCGCCGCGTTGACCGCCCCGTACCTCATCATTATTTCGATCAGGTCTTCGTAGGAGGCTCCCACGCTGGTGGGCTGGCGTCCGTCAATGGTGAGCAGAAGCATTGCCCCGTCTGCCCTCTGGCCGATGGCGGATCTGGGATTCAGGCTGCTCTCCGTGTACCCCTGGACGACGCAGGGCTCGCCGTTGACCACCAGGTACGGCCCGAAATTCAGCGCTTCCACGATGCCGCTGTCCAGCGCCTGCTGGCCCGTCATCTTGCCCAGCACCAGTATGCCGTCCCGGTTGATGCCGATGATCTCGTAGGTGCTGCTCTTGTATCCCCACATCAGCTTTCCCCTGGAAATGACGATGCCGGGAGAATTGTCCCTGCCCGTGGGAACGCCGCCGTTGCCGTTGCCCGTGTCGTAGAAACCGCCTCCGTTGATGCCGTACATGGCGTTGGCCTCCCTGACCATATTGATGGTGGTGACGCCTTTTTTATCTTCGCCGTAGGCCTCGGGGGTGCCTATGAACACGCGCTTGGGATTGTAGACTATGAGGAGCTTGCCGCGGTACGTCTTGCCCGTGATGTCTATGAGTTCGGTTTTGTTGATATCGTATTCGGGATCGTCAGGGTTCTCTCCGGTCTCGGGGCTGCCGGTGGCCTCCGGGTCTTCGGGATCGGTGCCCTTTTTAGTGCTGCTGCCCGGGATCTTGATCAGCGACGTGTTGGTCACGTCTCCGGACTCCACCACCGTATTGTTCCGCTGGATCTCCTCTATAGTGGATTTGGGAAGGAACCAGGTAGCCAGTATGTAACCGGCGCTGGTCTCGGTGACCGTGAGCACCACCCGGTCTCTGGCGGAAGTGGAAGGTCCGTAATATACCACCATTAAAGTGCCTATGATGCCTATCACCAGCACCAGCAGGAGGGTAAGAAAACATATCCCCAGGCGTCCCAGTATCTTAAGCACTTTTCTGCCTGCGGAAGACTTTTTTTCGTTTCGTGCGCCGCCGCTGCCGCGGCCGTTATCTTTCGTCATTTCGATGCCTCTGGGTCCGGAAGGGCCTCTTCGAAGACGCGCTGGAAGTTTCCGTACGCGATGCCCCGGACCTGGTCCTCAGTATAATTCATTCTAAGCAGTCCGTCAAATATTTTATACAGGCTTTCGGCCCCGTCGATGCCTCCGGGCAATACTTCTATCCCGTCGAGATCGGACCCGATCCCCACGTTTTTCACGCCTCCCAGGGCGCAGAACCGGTCAATATGTTTCAGCATCATTTCCACGTCCGCGGAGCCTCCCAGGAAGGAGGTGCAGAAGTTGATGCCCGTGACGCCGCCGTTCTTTATTAGCGCCCGGAACATGTCGTCCGTGAGGTTCCTGGAATGAGGACAGAGTTCCCTGGAGTCCGAATGGGATGCCACCACAGGCTTCTCCGTCACGGAAAGCGTGTCCCAGAATCCCTTGTCGGAGATATGTGAAAGGTCGACAACTATGCCCAGCCGGTTCATTTCCCTGACCGCCGCTCTTCCGAAGTCCGTGAGTCCCGCGGGCTCTCTGGCAGCGCAGTTGGTGTCGCTCATATTGTTGGGCGTGTTCCAGGTGAGCGTGATCAGCCGGACGCCCTTGCCGAACAGTTCTTTCAGCCTCGGGAATTCTCCCCTCTCACGGAAAGGAGCCGCGTCGCCGTCGATGCATTCTCCCCCTTCGATGCCGAGGATCAGCCCCGCGAGAGCTTCCTTCTTGCCGTCGATACCGGTGCGGCCCGTATCGTAAAACGCCCGCAATTGACCGGCGGTGGTGATATGGACGGGGGCAAAATCATTGTCCTTCCCGATCCGTTCCAGCGCGGTCAACTGCCTGTGAAATTCGTCGATGTATTTTTCTACCCGCCCGTCCGTATCGTGCCTGGCGCTGTCCACCCAGATGTCGACTACCTGGACGTACCGGCCGTACATGCACTGCTTGCGCACGTTGTAATGTGTCGGCGCCGTATAAAGGTCGTATTTTTCCGTGTCGAAACCGGTCAATGTGTCGCAATGAGCGTCGAACACCGGGAAGGTGCCCGGGCCGTAAAAGTTTCCCGAAAGGGATCCGCAAATATTATTATCCATATTTTTCATAGCTGTAAAATTCGATCGTCCGTACCGGCGGTCCCGGCAAACGCCCTGCCGCCGGACCGGCTGTCATCTCAAAGGATTTATGCTGATGAGCACCTTGCGCGGGTTGTTGCCGTCCCTTGCGCTGATGTAGCCCTTTTCTTCCATCTGGTCGATGAGCCTCGACGCCCTGCTGTAGCCCAGCCCCAGCTTCCTCTGCAGGAAGGAAGCGGATATCTGCTTGGTCTCGATGGCGATGTCCACCGCGTCCGCCAGCATGGGATCTCCGTCCCCGGTATCCGGGTCCGCGAGCCTGCCGGAACGCCCCGGTTTCTCCACGGGCCTGGCGTTGTTGATGTCGCTGGAGATCTGCTCGTCTTCCCTGGAATCCTGCTTCTGGGTCCTTAAGAAATCCACCGTCTCCTCGATCTCAGTGTCCGAAACGAAACCGCCCTGGACACGGAGAGGCTTCATAAAGTCAACGGGATGGTAGAGCATGTCTCCCCTGCCCAGCAGCTTCTCAGCGCCGCCGTAATCCAGTATGGTCTTGGAATCCACCACGGAGGAAACGGTAAACGCGATCCTGGAAGGAATATTGGCCTTGATAAGGCCTGTGATGACGTCAACGGAAGGCCTCTGCGTGGCGACGATCAGGTGCATGCCCGCGGCTCTCGCCTTCTGAGCGATCCTGTTGATCGCCTCTTCCACCGAGTCCCTGACCACCATCATCAGATCGGCCAGCTC
>JAEEGF010522964.1_pt1 | contig 98298 bp, 77 predicted proteins | sample 9134171 | NCBI WGS metagenome assembly JAEEGF01 (sample SAMN16246542, study PRJNA631951) | gut metagenome | biome: gut microbiome; feature: rumen; material: AP-attached | host: Bos | place: Iran: Karaj | collected 2018-10
GTGGCTACGGCGTCAAAGCGCCTCCGGTACGGCGTCTGCTTTTGCAGCCGCCGCACCCGCTTCGCGGCCACTACAATCGCTGGCGCGAAGGAGCTGGGGAGAAAAAGGAAAAAATATGAACTACTTGCTGGAGATTTCGAACGCGACAGGAATGTGGTCACTTCTATCTTTCATGGAATCAAAGGTAACTGCTTGTTGAAGAATTACAGCTTTTAATCCGTTTACAATGCAGGTGTCATTGAAATAGAAACTTGATTTATTATTTTTGAAAGTCACTAAATTTTCGCTCATATCTGGAATTACAAAGCCATATTTATTAATTTCTTTTCCAAACGTATTTTTTACCTCTGCAACGTTCCTTCCAAAATTAAAATCTCCGATCATTAAGCAAGGCTTATCGAATATTCCTGTATTGGGATAAAAATTTAATTCGCTATAATATGCGAGAGCTTCAGTTACATTTTTTTCATAAAAGTGATAATTTGTGGTTTTATATGCTTTATAATTCTGCGGTTTTGCCTTTGTCCATACATTAAACAATGTAAAAATTAAGCTTTCTTCTTTTATATTTATAGAATAAGGAACTACATAACGGAAGTCTGGATTATGGTAAAATTCTTCTCTTTCTGTAAAACAACGTTTATTTGAAAAGAGGGCTGTACCGCGCATAAACCAGTCAATGTCATCGCCATACCAGGCTGCATATTTAGCTCCGTATTCTGCATTACCGCGGATAGAATCAACCTGCTCTTTCGAACATTCCTGTATAGCGAAAAGGTCAGCATCTGGATAGGTTTCTTTTAACCATTTTATATTTTCTCTAAAATTATCGATTTCAAATTTTGTATTACGATGAGGACCTTTGCAGTTCCATGTTACGAGCTTCATGTTTTCTATCTCCTATACTTTTTTTATTAATTGTCATTCCATTCATAACTTTCTGAAAAATCACTTTCAACTGAGTATTTCGATATACCCAAATAAGTCCTTTCTGGATCAATAAAGTTTTCAATTTCGGCTGATTTGACCCAATAATATTTATATTTATGTGATAAAGGAGAATATTTTTCATTATCTGTGCCTGAAGCGGAATCCTCTTTACCTACAAAGACTGTCAAAGAAGTTTTGTCTTGTAAAGAGCTAATCTCTTCATTAAAGTTAAGAGAATTACCTGAACTAATTTGTTGCTTACCTGTGTAATCAATCCATATATATGAGGTATTGATTATATTTTCTTTTATGATAAAAAATAATTTTGCTGTATTTGTATTATTTGTGTCAGAAGCGTAAATATGGTACCCCTTTGCTCCTGTGCGGGTAAATGTGAGATATCTGTACACTACATCTTCATCGTCAATTTTCATTTGGTTAAGTATTTGAGGAGGTTGTAATTGTTTATATGTGTTGTTGTATTCTATGACGTCAGAAAAATTGCTTTCTAAGGTTATATTAGAGTTGTAACCAACTTGCAGCCTGACTGTTCTCTTTCCCCAAAAATAATAGTTTTTTGTTTCTGGCAGATAAAATTGCAAACCTAATGAATACAATTGTTCTCCTGTTGTTATTTCTGCAGAAGAAGTATCGTTTATTGTATTAAAAAAATAATCAACTTGCTCGTCACTATCAATATCAGAAGTAATATTTATATAATTTAAGATATCGCTCTTAAAATCTAAATCAGAATTATGGGGATTATATATCCATTCCGATCCTGAATTTATTGAAATGTTTTTTGGCGGAAGAATTTTCCAAACTGCATATAAATTTAAATCGTCTCTTGGAGTAATCATTTGACCATCATCATAGACTACTTCATAGGAATCTAAATTATCTGTCCAACCCAAAAAATCAGCATTTTTCAAGGTAAATCCGAGTTTTTCTTTTTCGGGCAGTTTAAAAGTAGTATTTGAAGTAGAGTCATATTCTTTACTGTTTCCATTACAAAAATAAAGGATTATGTCAATCTGCTTTTTTGTATGGATAGTTATGGTATTTGATTTGATAGTGCCATATTGCAGATAATACGTGTATGTATCGTTTACAGAAGTTTTATACATAAAACTTATTGACGAAGTATAAGAACCATTATAGGAGTTTATAAAACATTCCCCTGATTCTGGTTCTTCGTTGTCCTTTGTCAAGTAATAAGAAATAGGTTTATTTTCTGTTTTTTTTATACCGTCTAATGAAATTATTATGCCTATACCGCCATCCCAAATATCATAACCATCTATTAGTCTGTGAAGAATGCAATCTCCTTCTGTTTCGTTATTGTCTGCCAGTTTAATTGAGATTTTCTTTTCGATAAATTTAAGTTTAATTCTGTTTGATTCTTGATTTTCATATTTTATATAAAAAGAATAGTCGCCTTCTGTAAATTCGTCTGTTGAAAAACTTAGAATGGAATTGGATGATGTTGAATCGAAAACTTTTATTGGCTCTGGTTTTTCTTCACAAAATAGTGCAATTGTAGATGGGAGGAAAGTACTTCCGTAGATAGAGTAATTAAATATTATTGTATTTCCAATCCCCTGATAGCCGTTTGAATCTGCTTCATCCTGATTATGAGAAATATATATATGTGGGCGCTCTATTAATTTGATTGTAATTGTGTTTGATGAAGTATTTCCGGATTTCAAATATATTGTACAATTTCCAGTGACATAAGTATCAGTAGGTATTGATATATAACTTTCTTCGTGTACAGTAAGAGTTTTCCCATACTGTTTGTGTCCATTTGTTATTATTACATCTATTTCAGTTGGATTAGAATTAAATCCATTAAAATTGATATTTATTCTAATATTTGTACCAAGATAATAACTTTCTTTTTCTGTTGTCACGGAAATGCTTTGTACTAAAGTATCGTTGTTTATAATTTCTCCTTCGGAACAACTAAACATAATAGCAGCGGACATAAATAATATGGAAAATAAGTTTATTTTAGAAAAATGCATGGTTAATCCTCCTCTTTCTTTCAATTGTAATGAATATAAATGTGTAATTACAATTTATTTTAATTTCAATTACATCAACTGTCAAATTGTAAAAACATAATCGTGTTATATTTTTTTTAATGCAGGAAGATAAAAAAACTTTTAAACAAAGACTTACTGATGAATTAGCTTATCAGGGACTTTCAAATAAGGAATTTGCACAAAGAGTAGGTATTAGTTTAAGCACTCTTGGTATGTATCTTTATCGTGGTTCTATACCGTCTGCAGACGTTGCTGTTAAAATGGCACAAATTCTTAATACTACCGTTGAATATTTGATTTTTGGAACCGAAAATAGTAAATTTTTGAATCATACAGGCTCAAAATCTGAGTGGCAGAAAAAAGAAATCAATATGATTATCAATTCTTTAAATCAAAGACAGTTAAATGCATTTTTGGAAATTGCAAGGGTATATAAAAATATTCTTATCGAAAAAAATTAAACCTACGCTAAGCATTATGCCTTTGCGTACAATCACTTATTCTACACACAGCCCACAGAAAGCAGTTGAAAAGGCTGACAAATTTTTTTTCAGAAAGCGGCAGGGCGTGGAGCACTTACAAGCCTTGTTTCAACAAGGCTTGTGAACCGACCGCAGACGGCAGATTTTGCCGGCGAGGACGGTGAGGGTTACCGAAGTGCGTAAGGCCCGGCTTAATTTTTGCCCTAAGGCAAAAATTAAGTGCCGCCCATAAAATATTACTCCAGCACCAAATCAACTGTTTCTGCTCCGGCTGCCTTTATCAGGTCGGAAGGGGCAAGAATTATCTGCTGGCCGCGCACACCGGCGCTTATGTAGATTTTTTCGTGATTAAGGGCGCTGGTGTCTATAAAGGTGGGGAACTTTTTTTTCATTCCTAAAGGAGAGCAGCCTCCTCGGATGTAGCCTGTCAAGGCTAAGAGTTCTTCAGGCTTTACGGGATTCAATTCTTTTACCCCTGCGGCAGTGCGGGCTTTTTTTAAGTTTATTTCGTGTTCTGCGCTCTGGCAGAAAACAAAAATCTGCTTTGTTTCGCTTCTCATTACTATTGTCTTAAAACAGACTGCAGGATCTATGCCCAGTTTTTCTGCAATGTTTGAGGCAGCTCCCCGGCTTAACTGGTGTTCCCCGTCGTCATCGTATTCTTTTGTTTCGTATTTTATTTTTAATCCGTCTAGGATTCTCATTGCGTTTGTTTTTTTCATGGCATCTATTATTAAAGATTATGCTAAAACGCTCAAGGCTTTTGCTGTTTTTTGAGCAGGAGATTTTTGCGGTAAGTTTTATTTTGAATAAATCCTGGGCTTTCCGAAATACCAGCCCTGCATGATGTTTACCGGATAATTTTTAAGGTATTCATATTCTTCTTTTGTTTCTACACCTTCTGCAAGGATTTTGATTCCTTTTTTTTCAAGATAGGTGCAGATGTCAAGAAGTTTTTTCTGGTTTGCCAGATCTGAATCAATGTTGTGGATTATTTTGAAGTCGATTTTTACGATATCAGGCTTATAAAAATCAATGCAGTCTTCGTCCATGTTCTTTCCGCAGCCGTAATCATCGATTGCAATTTCTTCCCCTGTTTTTGACTGCTTAAAGTGCCAGGTTTTTCTGTTGTGGGCTTTTTCCGAGAATTCCGTATATTCAAGGATTTCAAGTACGAGTTTTTTCTTTAAGCGGTTTTGTACCAGCTCATGAATCTTTTCCATCATTTCGTCACTGATGTAGGCGGCAGGGAATGAATTTAAGAAAAGCTTTCCTTCCAGCCCGTTTTCCAGGAACTGTTTTGCCCCGTAGTAGGTGGTAATTTCTTCAATAAAATTCAGACGGTTAAGGCGGGCATATTCGGTGATAACTTCCATGGGAGTGTAGGGCTCAGGACGCATAAGGGCCTCATAGCCGTAAATTGTACCGTCATCAGTTTTTATTACCGGCTGAAAGGCAAACTTCAGGTTTTCAGGGTGAGACATTATCTGTGATATCGAAGGTTTTTCCTTTACCATTACTATAATGATAACACACAAATTTCTGCTGCACGAATTTTTTGCAGAAAAGGTCCTTCTAAAACAGTTTTTTATGCAATAATAAGGAAAAATATCTAATTTTGTGGTCATTTATTCATAATTTTATTATCTTATAGATGTAATGTTTTAAGTGAATTGATTTTTAAAGGGGGGCCTGCAGGCTCCTTAAAACTTCTTTTTACCTGACAAAAATGGAGAAAATTCATGGCTAAGGAAAAAACACCTATTACTCTTTTATGCGGCTATCTTGGAGCAGGAAAAACTACTCTTTTGAACCAGGTTCTTTCAAATCAGAAAGGATATAAGGTTGCCGTAATTGTAAATGATATCGGCGAAGTAAACGTTGATGCAAAGCTTATTGCAGACGGAGCAAAAATCACTGACACTTCGGATATTGTTCCTCTTACAAACGGCTGTATCTGCTGTACTTTAAAATCTGCTCTTTCTCAGAACATTGAAAACTTAATCAAGACCGGTAAATACGATTATTTTATGATTGAAGCAAGCGGTGTTTGTGAACCTATGCCGATTGCCCAGGAACTTGAAACAATAAAAAACGGTGTTCTTGATAATGTTGTCGGCGTTGTTGATGCTGCACGTCTTGTTGATGAATTTGCAGGCGGAAACAAGCTTCTCGACAAAAAAGATATGGGAGAAGAGGACATTGAGTCGCTTTTAGTTCAGCAGATTGAATTCTGTTCGACTCTCGTAATCAATAAAAAAGACCTTGTTACAGAAGATGAGTTTAAAAAGGTTCGCAAAGTAATCGAAACTCTGCATCCGGGCGTAAAAATCATTGAAACTGATCACGGTAAGGTAGATGTAGAAGAAATTCTTTCGACACATTCTTTTGACTTTGAAAAAGTTTATGCTTCTGCAGGCTGGTGCAAGCATCTTGAAGAAGATGAAATTGAAGATGATGATCATGATGAACACGATCACGATCATAATCCTGAGCACGGTGAAGAAGGTCATCACTGCGATGAACACTGTGAACATCACCATGACCACGATGAAGAACATGAACATCACGGACACGAACATCACCACCACCATGAACACAAACATGACGGAGACAGCGGCGCTGACGAAGATGAATATGGAATCGGTACATTCATTTATTTCCGCCGCAAGCCTTTTGACCGTGTAAAACTTGATACTTTTGCTTCTAAATGGCCCCGCAATATTATCCGCTGTAAGGGTCTTATGTGGTTTAATGATGAGCCTGAAATGGCCTGGGTGTTTGAAACTTCTGGAAGACAGATTCAGGCTGGTTATTCAGGTCAGTGGATTGCTGCCGCTCCTGAAAAAGAGCAGAAAAAAATTCTTGAAGCCAACCCTGAAATTAAAAAAGAATGGGATGAAACTGTCGGTGACCGCATGATAAAACTGTGCATAATCGGGCAGAACTTAGACAAAAAAGCAATCAGCGCAGAACTTGATAAGTGTCTGGCAGACTAAAATAAAGCCTGGTGCTGCGCGCGGCGCTTGAGCGCGCAGAGGGGGTAGAGGAGGCCACCGCAGTAAAACGAGGAGGCCGGAGCGAGGGGGAGACATCCCCCTTTTTTTTATGATACTGCTATTCCGGCCTTTTCGTCCTGTCTTCGTATTTCAGCGCGTCTGATTTTTCCCGAAATAGTTTTTGGAAGTTCTTTTACAAACTCAAAAATCCGCGGGCATTTATACATTGCGGTATTTTCTTTTGCATAGGTTGACAGCGTGATCTCCATTTTATCCCGGGGAATGGAATTGTAATCAGGGGTAAGAACTACTGTAGCCTTTATTGCCATTCCGCGTTTTGCATCTTCAACACCTGTAACGGCACATTCCATTACGGCAGGATGCTGCTGGAGGATTGATTCCACTTCAAATGGGCTTACGCGGTAGCCTGCAGTTTTTATGATGTCATCTTTTCGACCGATAAACCATACATATCCGTCTTTATCCATGTAAACGTTATCTCCTGTATGATAAACCCCGTTTTCGAAAGCCTGTCTGGTCAGTTCTTCATTTCGGTAATAACCTGTTAAAAGTCCGAAAGGCCTTTTCTTGTCTATTCGGATACACAGTTCTCCTGTTTCTTCAGGCGGTACGGGATTATTATCTGAATCAAGTATGACAATATCGTAAAGAGGATTCGGACGTCCCATTGACCCGGGACGTACATCTGAAAAGTTAAGAAAGTTTCCGCAGAGAATAGTTGTTTCTGTCTGTCCGTATCCTTCAAAAATCTGTTTTCCGGTTTTCTCAAGCCACTTGTCGTAGACTTCGCTGTTAAGTGCTTCTCCTGCTGTCGTAAAGCGGGTGCAGCAACTTAAGTCGTATTTAGACAGATCCTGCCGTACCAGATAGCGGTAAACTGTAGGCGGGGCACAGAAAGTTGTCAGATGATATTTGGAAATCATTTCGAGCATTTTTGCAGGTTTGAACATGTTCATGTCATATGCAAAAACTGCGGTGCCTGCAATCCACTGACCGTAAAGTTTTCCCCAGGTTGATTTTGCCCAGCCTGTTTCTGCAATCGTAAGGTGAAGCCCGTCTTCAACTACGCCATGCCAGTACAGGGCTGTTATTATGTGCCCGAGAGGATAATCGTAATTCTGTACGACCATTTTAGGATAGCCGGATGTGCCGGAAGTAAAATATAAAAGCATTGGATCTGAGTTGTGGGTAGCCTTTTCTCCTTCGGGACGGGGAAACTCAGCTTCCATTTTTTCATATTCGCCATGAAAGTTTATCCAGTTTTTACGGGCAGTTTTTCCTGCGGTTACGCAGTATTTAACGGTGCCTGCTGCAAGGACTGCACGTTCGATTTCTTCCTGCAGCATAGGATTGTCATAGGAAATAATCATTTTTACATCAGCGGCTTTAATGCGGTATTCGATGTCACTCTGTAAAAGCTGGTCCGTGGCCGGGATTGCGATTGCTCCGATTCTGTGAAGGGCAGGCATTAAAATCCACCATTCCCAGCGCCGGCGGAGAATGAGCATTACTGTATCACCTTTTTTTATTCCTTTTGAAACAAGCCAGCTGGCGGCTTTTTTTGATTTGGTTGAAATGTCTTTAAAGGTGAAAATCTTTTCTTCATTGTTGTCATCTGCCCAGACAAGAGCTCTTTTGTCAGGGCTGTCTTCTGCATATCTGTCGATTATATCGTATGAAAAGTTAAAATCTTTTTTTGTTTTTATTCTGCAGTTATTCTTAAAATCTTCATAATCATTAAAATTCCTGTCTTCCAGGAGAAACTCATGGTATAAAGCTGACATTTTTTGTCTCCAAAATTTTCTGGTATGAAAAAGATGCTTAAAGGTTTCTGTACATCTTTCGTAAAATTAGACACATTTTATTCAGAATGGTTGCAGAATTTTTATAAAAATATGCAGAACGGAACTTTTTCCTCTGTTATTGAGGGAGAAACATTTTTTTTGTATAATCGATTTTATGGAAACACGTAACATTTTTGAGAATCTCTCATGTATCGACCACCGCTATTCTCTGTCTGAGAAAGAGGTTTTTGACGGACTTTCACAGTATATTTCTGAACAGGCTTCTATCCGTTCCTGCGCAAAATGCGAAGCTGCTCTCGTTAAGGCTCATTTAAAGGTTCGCGGACAGCTTACTGACGCTCTTGCAAAAACTCTGGATGATGTTGCTGCAAATATTGATCCTGAAGAAGTTTATACAGAAGAAGAAAAAACAAAACACAATATCCGTGCACTCGTTAACGTAATGAAGACAAAGGTTAATGAGGAAATCGGACCGCTCATTCACCTTGGCGCAACTTCTGTTGACATTCTTGATACAGCTCTTTCCTGCCGTATGCGTGATGTGACTCAGAATGTTGTTCTTCCTGAACTTAAAAAACTTGAAAATTATCTCTGTGATATTGCTGAACGCGAAAGCGCTACTCCTCAGGTTGGCCGTACACATGGTCAGCACGCAGTTCCTATTACTTTCGGATGGGAAATTGCTGAATTTGTAAGCCGCCTCGGAAAATCAATTCTTAGAATTGAAGAGCTTTCTAATCAGCTTGTAGGAAAACTTGCAGGTCCTGTAGGTTCTTATAACGGTCCTTCAATGATTGTAAAAGATCCTGAAGAACTTGAACGCATCTATACTGAATTCTTAGGGCTTAAGCCTTCTGAATATTCAAACCAGCTTGTTGAGCCAGAACATGTTCTCCGCCTTCTTCTTGAGATGAATGTTGCCTTCGGTATTATTGCAAATCTTGCAGATGACCTCCGTAACTTACAGCGCTCAGAAATCGGTGAAGTTTTTGAATATTTTGCTTCAACTCAGGTTGGTTCTTCAACTATGCCGCAGAAGCGCAATCCATGGAACTCTGAGCATGTTAAGTCTCTCTGGAAGGCAATGTGTCCCCGCGTAATCACTTTCTATATGGATCAGATTTCTGAACATCAGCGTGACCTTACAAACTCTGCTTCACAGCGCTTTATTACTGACTATGTTGCAGGCTTTACAATGGCTGTAAGCCGCATGAACTCTGTTGTAAAAGGTCTTCAGGCTGACAGAGACAATATGGCTAAAAACCTTGAAGGTGCAGGCGGAAAAGTTAAGGGCGGCGTTCTTGCTGAACCTGCTTACATTCTTCTCGGCGAAGCTGGCTACAATGACGGTCATGAAGTTATCCGTAAGATTACTCTTGAAGCTGAAAAGACAGGTAAAACTTTCTTTGAAGTTCTTAAGACTCATGAAAAAGAATACAAGGATATTACAGCCCAGCTTGAAAAGCTTGGAATCGAAAATCCAGCAAACTTCTTTGAAAAACCGGCAAATTACTGCGGTCTTGCGGCTAAAAAGTCAGCACGTCTGGCAAAAAAATACCGTGATTTAATGAAATAAAAAGATTTCAGTAATCATAAAAAAAGCAGCGAGAAGGAATAACTGTCAAAGCCCGTCTGAACCGTTCTGTTATAAGAACGTTTTCTAAAAAAGTTCACAACGGGATTCAGACTGATTTAACCGGAAGCTGCTTTTTTTATGCATGAGTGTTTTTTTTGTTTTAAGAGAGTGTGACAGGGAATAAACTGCTGCAGGCAGGGCAGTTTTTAGTTCTGTCCGTTCTGGACTTCGTCCTGGTGAATGAATTCTTTTAATTCTTCGATAATCTCGTCAGCATCAAGACCGTGTACCATTGCGGCTTCTTCGAGAGTTTCCATCTGGGAAGCAAAACAGCTTATGCAGTGCATTCCAAGACTCATGAGCGGATCTACAAGATTAGGCCAGCGTGCAATGATTTCACTTACATACATTGTTTTTGAAAGTTCAATCTTCTGGCTCTGAGCTGAGTTATTTGTATTATTTATATTCTGTTCTTCCATTTATATTTCTCCGGCAGCTGTTTTATGACAGGTGTTAAATCAACTGCTTATTAAGGAAATTTCTAAAAATTGCAATTTTTAGAGATAACCTTGATTATTCTCAATAAAATTACCTTTATTAAATATAATAAATTTCTTCTGTTTTGTGTTATAATTACGCATATTTTTTTATGAGGATTATATGAATAATTTCGGTTTTTTAAGAACTGCGGCTGTCTGTCCGGATGTTGTTCCCGGAGACGTTGAAAAAAACACAAAGGAAATCTGTTCAAAAATTGAAGAACTCAAAAAAGAAGGTGTTCAGCTTGCAGTTTTTCCTGAGCTTTGTATAACCGGTTACACTTGTGGTGATTTGTTTGGTCAGATCAATCTTCTTGAAGCCGCTTCTTCTGCCCTTACTGAAATTCTCTCTCATACATCAGGAACTGCTGTTTTCGTCGGGCTGCCTCTCCGCGGAATAAACGGTGCTTTATATAATGTTGCCGCTCTTTTATGCAATAAGGAATCTGTTTATATCTTCCCTAAAAAATATGTTCCGAATTACGGTGAGTTTTATGAAAAGCGGTGGTTTACTCCCTGGAACGGTGAAGAAAATCTTTTTGAATATGAAACTGCTTCTCTTGTAAAAATAAACACAAAGTCAGGTTTTACAGGAGCAGTAGTTTCTGCGGAAATCTGTGAAGATGCCTGGGTTCCGCTTTCGCCTTCGGTGTTTTCTGCATTGAATGGAGCAAATGTAATTGTAAATCTTTCTGCGGGAAATGAGGTTTTAGGAAAGGCTGATTACAGAAGAAACCTGATTTCAATTAACAGTGCTAAATCTCTATGCGGTTATATCTATGCTAATGCAGGGGAGGGAGAAAGCACTCAGGATCTAATTTTTTCAGGTCATTCATTTATTTATGAATACGGAACTCTTTTAAGCGAGAGAAAACCTTTTGAGCAGGATAAAAAATATATCATTTCAGATTTAGATATTGAGCGCCTTAATAATTTCAGGGCAAGGCAGGAAACTTTTTCACAGTCTGGAGAAGCAAAACAGGCCGCACTTTTTAACCAGCCGTCAGAAATAAAAGAAATTACTGTAGCAGAAAATAAGCTGAATGAACTTTACAGAAAAATTGACGGGCATCCTTTTGTCCCGTGCATTTATGAAGACCGTCAGAAAAGGGCTGAAGAGATTACTGCAATGCAGTCTATGGCTCTTGTAAAAAGACTTCGTCATACAGGAATTAAAAAAGTTGTGGTGGGAATTTCAGGAGGACTTGATTCTACACTTGCACTTTTAGTCTGCTGCAGGGCTTTTGATATTCTTGGGCTTGACCGTTCGGGGATTACAGGAATCACAATGCCTGGATTTGGAACGACTGACCGTACTTATGAAAATGCAAAGGCGCTGGTAAAAAACTGCGGTGCGGTACTCGAAGAAATATCAATTAAAGAAGCGGCTGCCCTCCATTTGAAGGATTTGAATCACCCGCTGGACCTTTATGATGTTACTTACGAAAATGCGCAGGCACGGGAGAGAACTCAGGTTCTTTTTGACTGGGCCAATATGCACGGTGCACTTTTGATTGGAACAGGTGATTTGTCTGAACTTGCCTTAGGCTGGTGTACTTATAACGGCGATCACATGAGTAATTATGCGGTGAATGTTTCTGTTCCTAAAACCTTAGTGCGTTATCTTGTAGAATATTTTGCAGATATTGTTTTTAAGGAAAATAAAGTTCTGGTAGAGGTGTTAAAAGACATTATTGACACCCCGGTAAGCCCGGAACTTCTTCCGCCTGATAAGAACGGAAATATTTCGCAGAAGACTGAAAACTCTATCGGCTCATATATTCTGCATGACTTTTTCCTCTATAACTGCGTAAGAAACGGCTTTTCTCCGTCGAAGATTTTCTTTCTTGCAAAACACGCTGTAAAACAGGGAACACTTGAAAATTTCAGCAGTGAAGTAATAAAAGAAACCTTAAAGACTTTTTATAAACGTTTTTTCAGCCAGCAGTTTAAAAGATCATGTATTCCTGACGGCGTTAAAGTCGGTTCTGTAAGCCTTTCTCCGCGCGGTGACTGGCGTATGCCGAGCGATGCTGCTGTTTCTTTATGGCTAAAAGAAGCAGAAGCACTGTAATTGCGGCGGCTGGAGGTGAATTATGTATTATTTTATTGTAAATGAACACGGCGGTTCGGGACAGGCTGTTGAAACCTGGAACAGGGTAAAAAAAGTTCTCGACGAACGCAAAGTTGAATATAAAAAATATGTTCCTGAGTGCAAGGGGTATGCGGCAGTTTTGGCTGAGCAGATTTCAGAAAAAGAAGATGATGATATCCGCCTGATTGTTGTCGGCGGCGACGGAACTGTAAATGAAGTCTTAAACGGAATAAGAAGTTTTGAGCGCATTAAATTTATGGTTATTCCGACGGGCTCCGGCAATGACTTTGCACGGGGACTTGGACTTCCGCTTAAGGAAACAGAAAAAGTTGTAGATATGATATTAAATTCTGCGGCAACAAAAACAATTGATTTAGGAATGACAGAATCAGGCGGACGCAGAAGATTTTTTGCCATTTCTTCAGGCTATGGTCTTAATGCCCTTGTAGGAACAGGAATTAATACTTCAAAAATTAAAGTTGTAATGAATAAACTTCATCTTAACAGCATGAGTTATGCCGTGATGACTATCAAAACGCTTTTTACTATGAAGACTAATACTTTTAAGGTGAGTTTTGACGGCGGACCGCTGACAGAATATGACAGTACTATTTTTCTTGCGGCAATGAATTTTCCATGTGAAGGGGGCGGGGTTCCGATGGCGCCCGGGGCAAGTGCTTCAGACGGAAAATTAAGTTTTACGCTTGCAGCCCGCATTCCAAAATGGAAGTGTTTTCTTGCCTTTCCGTTCCTGCTTGCTGCTAAACAGAATAAAATAAAAGGTTTTTTTATGCAGGATGCGAGAGTCTGCGATGTCTTTTCAGACTGTGCGACTGTAAGTCATACGGACGGGGAATTATTCGGCAATGTTTCGAAAATTCATTATGAGTGCCTGCCGTCTAAGTTAAAAGTTTTATTGTAGAAAAAAAGTGTACCCCAAAAAATTGTTTCCAGTTTTTGAAGGTACACTTTATCTGTTCCCGCCGGGATTTTTTTATCTGATATTATTTCTAAGCTGCACTTTATTTGACTGAAGCTTCTTTCAGCTGGTCCTGAGTTTCAGGAGAAGGAACTTCTTCAGAAGGTTTTTCTTCAACAATATGCTTTAATGATTCTTCTTTTACGTCAAACTTTGAGCGGAGGCTTCCTGTTGCAAGCAGAGTTTCTGACGAGCCATCGAGCTGGATGTAAGTTGAAATAGAGCCTGCAGCATTTTTTCCGATTTTAATTGTACGGACAGTTTTGTCATCCTTTTTTGCTGTTACGTTCATTGTAGTAACATCTGCAAGACCATAGCGTTCAAGTTCAGCGTCAGCATTTGAGCGGCTTACTGTCTGAAGTGTTTTTATATTAGAAACAGCATTGATAAGTTCAACAACCTTTTCGTCTTCTGCAGCAAGTTTGTCCTTTCCAACGTACCAGAGACCGCCTTCTAAGGTCAGAAGAATGGTCTCGTCACCTTTTTCGATTGTAAGCGATGTGATTTTATCTTTAAGTTTGAAAGTTTTTGCAGTTGAGCGGTTCATAAAAGCCAGCTGTAATGCGTAAATAACTGCAAGAACAGCGATGCTGATAAGAAGAATTTTTTTGCCTGTTTTCATTTTTTTTATTCCTCCTTATATCCTATTTAATCTCGCGGCTGTCGTCAGGATTGTAACGGTCGTGTATTTCTTTTTTCTTTGCGTTGATTTTAATGAGTGCAAAAAGGCCTGCCAGTGCTACAAGAACAATCAGACCAAACTCATTGAAGTATTTTGCGATGTTTGCAGATACAGAGCCCTTTGCCTTTAAGGTGTTGATGCTTAAGCCTTTTGTCCTCATGTCACAGAGGTCTGTTTCGCCGTTCATGTAATCAATTGTGTTTCTTACGAACATTGAAACAGGCTGTTTTCCGCTGTCATCCATTACCTGGTTTGTAGTAATTTTTGATGAACCTGTAACAAAAATCTTTCCGCTCTGAACGCTTTTTGCGTAGTGGTCAGAGTATTTAACATCTCCTGATGCCTGGCTTTCAGGATTTTTGTCAAAGGCGCTTTCAAATTTTCCTTCAACTAATACAGCAAGATTTGAAGAAGCCATTACAGATTTATCTGATGGTTTTCTTATCATCTGAGGAATTGCTGAAACATTGTCTTTCATAAGCCAGCTGTTCTTAGAAGATTTTGCAAGAACTGTAACTTTTGCGTCAGGGTTTTCTTTTGCCTTTGAAATATCGATAGAACTTGTCTGAAGAAGAATAACGTTACCGAGATTCTTTGTAACTGGATTTTTTCTGTCCATGTTCTGTTTCTGTAAAAGAGGAGCAAAGTAAATCGGAGTAGAACCTGAGCGCTGATCCTGGTTTACATAGCATTCTTCATCCATTACATAATCTTTACCAGGAACAATACCATATTTTGAAAGAAGTTTATCAAGTCCGTTGTCTATTGGATTGTACTGAGGCATCTGGTAATAAGCCATCTGTCCCTGAGGCATTATTTCTTCAAACTGGTCGTCAAAGATGATGAGGCTTCCGCCTTTCATTACAAACTGGTCGAGTTTATAGAGTTCTTTTTCTTCGAGTTTGTCTTTTGCGCCGTTGATTACGATTGATTTGATGCCTGAAGGAATATCTTCTTCCTTAAGGTTTAAATCCTTGAATTCGTAGCGGTCAGAGATGATTGAATTGAAAACAGCGGAGTTTGTCTGTGACTGGCTGTCTTTATATTCGTTTTCGCGGTGGCCGGTAAGGTAGCCTATCTGATTAGGTTTTGAAACAAGGCTATTGAGGTTTTCTGTAAGTTCATCTTCGAGGTTTTCAAGGCCTGTAATCATATTGCCGAAAAAGCTTCTTGCCATGCGGAGCGGGAGTGTGCGGAAACTGTCGCCGTATTCAAGAACGAGCCCGATGGCTCCGGTTCCTTCTCCCTGTTTTGAATTCCAGTTGAGGCTCTGGATTCCGTATTTTGCTGCAAGTTCCGGGATTTCTTCCGGCTTCGGATCAACCTGTTCAAAATCGATTTTGTCGAGATTCTTTTTATTTACGTTTTTGTAGGCTGTTTCAACTGCTTTTGAGATATTGTTAAAGCCAGAAATATTGAATTCCCCGAGTTTTGAAGAAACATAGAGGGTAAGCTTTGCCTTGCCCTTGAGACCTGCGAGGGCAGAGGTTGTGCTTATCATTTTTGTGATTTTTGTTGTAAGGGTGTATTCAAGACCGTCTGCAGAGTTTAAGCCGTCGATTATTTCTGTCTGGTCGGCATAGCTTACTGCCAGTGCCATCCATACCTGCTTGAAGCCTACTTCATTGTTCTTTAATTCCTGAATCTGAACCTGGCTGATTCCGTAACTGCGGGCGATTTTTTCATTTTCTTCTTTGCCCATGTCAAAGGCTTCCCAGCTGAAGTTTGAATTGGCAGCTCCCTTATATTCAACAAGGAGGTCTTTAATGTACTGCTCAATATTGTTGTAGGGTGCGGGAAGATTTTTTGTAAAGAAAACTTTAATTGAAAGAGGCTGTTCAAGAGTTTTTACAACCTCTTTGCTTGATTTTGAAAGTGAATAGGATTTTGATGATGTTAAATCAATCCTGAAAAAAGATTTTGAGAAAACAAGGTTTGCAAGAATAAGTGCAATTATAAAGAGCAGAAAATCACTTTTGGAGCTTTTGATGTATTCAATTAACTTTTTCATTATTCCTGACCTCCTTTTACTGAGCGGACTGTCATTACAATAAACAGGGCTGAAAGTGAAACGAAATAAACTATGTCCCTTGTATCAATAATTCCGCGGCTTATAGACTGAAAGTGGTTGATGGCAGAAAGATAAGTTACCGGGCGCACAAGAAATGAAGGCATAAAAAGTGCAAGGTAATTGAAAAGTGTCAGCATGATACAGATTGCAAAGCCTGTAAAAAAAGCAATAATCTGATTTTTAGTGATGCTTGAGGCATAGAGTCCGATGGCACAGAAAGTTGCTGTAAGGAAAAGTGAGCCGAGATACCCCCCGATCATAGGGCCTGCATCAGGAATACCGAAAACAGCGCAGGTAAGTGCATAGAAGAGGGAAGGAACTAAAAGAATAGCCCCTGAAATAAATGCTGCAAGGTATTTTCCAAGTACAATGTCACGTACAGTTACCGGAAGGGTAAGAAGCGTTTCGAGGGATGTAGAACGTTTTTCTTCTGCGAACATCCTCATTGTAAGTGCCGGAATAAAGAAAGAATAGAGAACCGGCAGCTGGCTGAAAAAGCCGCGGAGTTCAGCGCGGTTTGCAAGAAAGAAAGTATTTACAAACAAAAACGCGCAGGCGGCAACAAAGAGTCCGGTTACAATGTAAGCAATCGGGCTTGAAAAATATGATTTTATTTCGCGGCTCATTATTATTAAAGCCGGATTTTTTGATTTAATTTTGTCATTCATAAGTTTTTTACACTCCTTTATGAATCAGCTTACTCTTCTGTAAGTGTATGGAAGATGTCTTCCAGTGAATTGCGGCGGATTGAAAGTTCGTACAGCCTGAATCCTGCCTTTGTAACAGCTTCTGCGATTGCAGGGCGGATTTCTTTGTTGTCCTTAACCTGAACGAGTACGCCTGCTGTTTTTTCTTCAGCGGAAATGTTTTCTCCGCCTTCTTCAGTTACGGCGCCGGCAAAATCAACTCTGCCTAAAACATCAGAGATTTCTTTTACAGTGCAGCCGCCTGCCTGAACATAGACAGTTGCGCTTGTGCCGTAGCGTTCGCGGAGTTCTGCTGTAGGTGAGTCAGCAACAAGACGGCCGCCTGAAATGATGATTACGCGGTCGCAGAGCATTTCAACTTCGCCTAAGATATGTGTAGAAATGATTACTGTTCTTGTTTTTCCGATTTCCTTGATTAAGGCGCGTACGTCTCCAATCTGGTTTGGGTCAAGACCTGAAGTAGGTTCATCAAGAATAAGAATCTCAGGATCATTCATTAAAGCATGTGCAAGACCAACTCTCTGACGGTAACCGCGGCTAAGGTCGGAGATATTTTTATGCATAACTTCTTTTAAGCCGCATTCACTGCACAAAAGCGGAACTTTTTCTTCCGGGTTCTGTCCCTGCATTTCGGCAACGTATTTTAAGTAGTCTTCAACAATCATTTCGCCGTAGAGCGGAGCGCTTTCAGGCATGTAACCGATTTTGCGTTTGCATTCAACGGCGTTTTCTTCGATATCGGTGCCGTCAATTTTTATCTGTCCTGAAGTCGGTTTTATGTAGCCGGTTACCATTCTCATTGTAGTTGATTTTCCGGCACCGTTAGGACCTAAAAGCCCGACAATCTGTCCTGTCGGGATTGAAAAGCTGATGTTATCTACAGCTTTGAAGGTTCCAAAATGCTTTGACAGGTTTGAAACTTCAATCATTTGTATCCTCTTTTTTGAACTGATTATAATTTTGTGCTGTAATTTCCGCCTTTTTTCTGATGGCGGCGCAGAAAGAAAAAACTTTTCTTTCTATAAATTATAACAAAAAATAAAGAAAAATGTTACTGGATTTATGACCTGTCCTTTGTTTTATTTGTCCGCCCGCCTCTGGCGCCGCTATGTCCGCCCTTCGCTGACGCTCACCGTCCTCGCTCAGCCACACTCTTCCCTGCGGTCGGCAGGGGGCTCCCAGCGCTGGCGGGAAAATGACCTTTATTCCATCAGCCCTTCATTAAAATCCGCTGCATTTCCCTGCCAGACTATTCTTCCTTTTTTAATTAAGACTATTCTGTCGCTTACGGCTTTTGCTTCTTCTAAGTCGTGGGTTACCATAATTCCTGTAAAGCCGATAGTCTTCTGCAGCGTGCGGATTTCTGCGGCGAGTTTTTTTCTTAAAGGTGAGTCCAGTGCTGAAAGAGGCTCGTCAAATAAAACAAGCTGAGGCTGTACTATAAGGGTGCGGGCAAGGCTTACGCGCTGTGCTTCGCCGCCTGAAAGTGTTTCTGTTTCCCTTTTGCCGAAGCCTTCGAGATTGAATTTTTTTAAAAACTCATTTGCCTGCTTTCTTGCTTCTGATTTTTTTATTCCGCGGCAGGTAAGTCCGTAGGCGACATTGTCTTCTACTGACATGTGTGCAAAAAGCCCCGGTGTCTGGAATACCATTCCGATTCCGCGGGATTGAACTGCTGTCTTTGTTATGTCTTTACCGTCTAAAAATATCTGGCCGTTATCAGTTTTTTCAAGGCCGGCAATAAGGCGGAGAACTGTAGATTTTCCTGAGCCTGAGGGTCCTAAGATTGTTGTCATGGTTGATTTTTCACATTCAAGAGAAAGTTCAACGTTAAAATCTTCCCAGGATTTTTTTAATTCTTTTATGTAAAAGTAAGGCATGAATCCTCCGTAAACTGTCAGCGTGACAGTGATTTTTTTATACAGTTTGTCTTAGCCCCGGTTGGAAGACCTTTAGTCCGCTTAAAAGCGGATGAGCGCTCAGCGAAGTCTGGAAAGCGGGTCAAGTAAAATTATTTTGCTTTTAATTTTTTTGCCCCCCAGTAAATAAGCCCGCATAAAAGGCCTAAAACAACTCCCGATGCACAGGCTTCGTTGAATTTATATGTCCCCGCCAGACGGTAAGTGTAGAGGGAAAGCGTGTCAAAGTGCGGTATGGCAAGAACCAGCGGCAGTGTTGAGTCTCCTGCGCTTATGGCAAAACAAAAGCCGGCAGACCTTAAAAGTGCTTTTTTTAAGACAGGAAAATAAATTTTAGAAATTAAATCCAGAGGTGTCCGGCTTAAAATGCGTGCTGCTTCAATTGTACTTTGAGGAATTTTCTGAAGGTCGGAATAAATCTGTCTGAAAGCAACCGGCCAGTATAAAAAAGTCTGTGCAATAATAAGGGTAACAAAAGTTCCCCGTCTGACTGTCATTGTAATTATTACCCCGACAACTACAGAAGAAAGGGCAAGCGGAATAATCGGTATTACACGGAAAACAAAATGCTTTCCCTTAGGATCGAAAAAACGCAGAAGAAGGGCGTAGAAAAATGCTGTTACTGTACACAAAATGCCTGTAAAAAAGGCTGTGATTAAAGTCCAGTGGACTGCATTTAAAAAACCTGTATTTGAGAAAAGATGAAGAAAGTTTGAGAAGGTAAAAGAAGAAAGGGACTGCCTTGATGAAAAACCTTTTACGATAATAGAAAAAAGCGGGCAGAGAAAAAAGATAAAAACAGCTGAAAAAAACAAGGCAGCCGGAAGTTTTTCTTTTTTATTTATGCGGCAGCGGAGTTTCTGAGCGCTTTTAAATGAGATGCCCCTTAAAGAAGAGGCCCTCTGTTCTATTGCCGTATAGTTGAAGACAAAAAAGAGTGCCAGTGCTGTTTCTGCCGCTCCTAGTTTTAAGGCGCCTGAAAAATCAAGGTTTACTTTTGCCAGCTGCCAGATTTCAACTTCGAGGGTTGTGGTTCCGACTGAGCCGAATAAAAGTACTATCATAAAACTGAAAAAGCAGTAAAGAAAAACCGGAATGCAGGCGCTTACCAATGAGGGAAGAAGCTGCCAGAAGGTTATTGTCCTGAAAACTTTTATTGAAGAGGCTCCAAGAAGACGTGCGGCGTCAGCTTCTGTGGAAGAAAGTCGTTCCCAGCTTCCGCTTACGGTGCTCATTATAAGCGGAAAATTGTAAAAGCCCTGGCAGATTACAATTCCTGAGAGTGAATATAAAAAGGTTACAGGCGGTTCAGCGGCCCCTGTAATATACATAATCAGGCGGTTTAATGTTCCTGCATTTCCGAAAAATGAAACATAGCCCAGTGCAACCAGCAGGGAAGGTATGCAGAATGGAATTGAGGAGAGGGAAAGTAAAAAGTCTCTGAAAAAAAACTTCCTGCGGGCGGTAAAAAAGGCTGCAGGAAGTCCTGCCAGAAGTGCAATGAGTGTCGAAAGCAGAGCCTGGACAACAGTAAAAACAATTATCCTGAAGAATCTGCTTTCTAAGAGAGCGGAACTCATAATGAAAAGTCCGCCTTTTTTATTCGCTTAAAATGCTCATTATATCTTCTATTATTTCATTAACTTTTTTGACGTCGTAGTCGAGAATCTTTCCCGGGACAGGAGTTCCGTCAAGGAAGGATTTTGGAGGCTGAACATTCTTGTTTGCAGGAATCATCCACTGGGTAAGCGGAAGTTCGTTCTGTGCTTCTTCTGAGATTAAAAAGTCAAGGAAGAGTTTTCCGCCTTCTTTGTTAGGTGCATTTTTTGCAAGTCCGGCACCTTCTACCTGCATTACATGGCCGTCAGTGAAGATGAGTGCCTGGTAACGGTCTGTTTTATCGTATTCATAGTGATAGGCTGCGCTGGTTGTGTAGCTGCATACGAGCGGAGCTTCTCCGTTTGTGAAAAGTCCGTAGCCTGCACTCCAGTTAGGAGCCATTGTGAGGATATTAGGTTTGAGTGCCTTCCAGAAGTCTTTGTAATCATCTCCGAAAACAGAGTACGTCCAGGCTGCAAAACCTAAGCCCGGAGTAGATGTGCGTGGATTCATCAGAATGATTTTTTTAGCATATTCAGGTTTTGCAAGGTCATTTAATTTGTGCGGCGGCTGAATTCCTGAGGCTGTATCAAAGATCATTGCGAAAGGAGCAAAGTCAAAAGGAGTAAGGAGGTTTGATTTTCCGAGGGAAGCTGTAAGCTGTTCCGGAATTGCTTCAATTCCTGCCGGCTTGTATGGTTCAAGAATATCTGAGTCTTCTGCTTTCTGAGCAAGATTGTTGTCGAGACCTAAAATAACATCTGCCTGAACGTTTTTCTTTTCTAAAACAGCGCGGCTTAAAATCTGAACGCCGTCACCGCAGTCAACAAGCGTTAATTTAAGGCCAGTTTTTTCAGTGAACTTTTGGGCAAGGGCGTTTCCCGGACCCCAGTCGCTGCAGAAGCTGTCGTAAGTGTAGATTACAACTTCTTTAAGGCGTTCTTCTGAAACTGCCGCTTTTTTTGAGCAGCCTGAAAGAACTGTAAATAATGAGATTGTAAAAAGTGAAATTGATGAGAGTGTAAAGATGTGTTTTTTCATATCTTCCTCCGCCGGCATTATCCGGATCAGGTTGGAACTTCATACGAAGTTCTGCGGGTTTAATCTCAGCTGGCAGTAAAGTCCAGCACCCCGGTTCAGACTTGATTATAGAAATCTCCTTGTTTTATGTCAATTTTTTGACGATAATAGTTTTATGAAAAAGATTATTTGTCTGCTGTTTTGCCTTTCAGTTTTCAGCTCAGTTTTCTCAGAAGTAGTTTTTGAGGCCGGTCTTGGTTCTGGCTATGTTTTTTATGGTGATGATGATTTAAAGGATGATCTTTCCGCTTTAGATCATGACTCTCAGATGATTTTGTGTGGGGAAGCAGCCTGGAAATTCGGTCTTGCGCAGACTGTGTATCTTTCTCTCGGGGCAGATTCTGTTTTTGACGGACGCTGGAAAGGTTCAAGCCATGCCTATATGTGGGATTACTGCGGTTTTGCAGGTTTTGATATTTATCCAGGGTTCGGCGGTTTGTGTACTGGAGTTCAGTACTGTTTTGGACGCCGTACAGATTTTATGAGCCTGCCGCATAAGGAAGATGAAATTACAAGTACACGCTGGGGAAACGGTTTTGCCTTTGTTATAGCCTATGACTTTTTTTACAATAAAGAAAAAGGAATCTCTCCTGTTGTTGCAGCTTCCTGGCGTCATATGCCGCGCGGCGGTTCAAGTGATGATATTCTTGAAGTTAAAGTCAGAATAAGAAATAAATAAGGGCATCTCTAAAAGTAGTTTTGAAAACAAAAAAACGCCCCGGATTTTTTAGAAATTATGGAGTTCTTTGAGAAAATCCTTTATTTATATTTGAAGATTTTTTATTTTCGTCATATTCTATGATATAATTTAAATGAGAGAGAATTAAGAATACACAGGATTTATTAATGCAGATTGAGACAGAAGGTGTAATGCCGGAACTCCCGGAAGACCTTGATCCCGTTAAAAACACATTCTCTGAAGCAGGTATTGCAGTCGATGTCGGAACGACAACTATTGCAGTCAGTGTATGGTCTCTTTCTCAGCGGAAATGTCTGGCAACCGTAGCAGAAAAAAACTCTCAGATGCGTTACGGCTATGATGTTATCCGCCGTATTTCTTTTGCAACCCGTCCTCCTTTAACAGGTTCTTCCCAGGTAGTTGAATCAGGCCCGTCAGCCCTGCATTATGCAGTTATTTCACAACTTGAAAGAATGTTTTCTCTGGCGCTGACTCAGGCTTCTCAGAAAGCGGGCAGGGGAATCCAGCTTGATGTTACAAGAGTTGTAATCACGGGAAACACTACAATGCTCAGTTTTATCTGTGCTTTTCCTGTGGACGGACTTGCGGCTGCGCCTTTTACGCCTGCTTCCCGTTTTGGTTTTACGACCAGCTGGGATGATGTAAGGCACGGCACTGTAAGTGAAAAATGCACAAAACTTGATTCGCCGACACCTCAGATGCTGCAGGTATTTTCTTCGAGCATACTTAATCCTTCCGTTCCTGTTTATTTTCCTCCGTGTGTAGGTGCCTTTATTGGTGCTGATACGGTATGCGCAATGCTTTCTGCAGGTTTTCCTTCTCCTGTAAGTGAACATAATTCTTCATGGGAAGCTCCTGTAAAAGCTCCGCTGCTGCTTGCTGATATCGGGACAAATACAGAAATTGCACTTTATATTCCGTCATCAGAAGATAAGCCGGCCAGAATCTTGTGTACTTCTGCCGCTGCTGGCCCTGCTTTTGAGGCTGCAAATATCGGCTGCGGTATGAGCAGTGTTGACGGGGCAATCGATAAGGTTGTATATAACGGAAATCTTGATGTCCATGTAATTGGAGAAGGTTCTGCCAAAGGAATCTGCGGTTCAGGGCTTATAAGTGCAGGGGCAGTGCTTTTCAGAAACCGCTATATCGATAAGGCAGGTGTAATCCAGAAGTCAGTATCAAAGCTTGGAGACGGTTCAGTCTGCATTCAGCTTACTCCTGCAGTTTATCTTTCACAGCAGGATATCCGTAACATGCAGCTTGCAAAGTCCGCTGTTTTTACGGGGCTTAAGTACATGCTTGAACGTTCTTCAAATCTTCCTGTTTTCTGTCTTGCAGGAGGATTTGGTTCTCATGTAGATGTAAATGATGCCTGCACGATCGGCCTTATTCCAAAAGAACTTGAAAACCGCTGCGTTCACCTCGGAAATGCCGCCCTTGCAGGGGCTGCAGCAATGCTTTTCTCAAAGGCACTGCGTCAGAAGGCAATTGATATTGCAAAACATTCAGTTCAGATAAATCTTGCCGCAGTTCCTGACTTTCAGCAGAGATATCTCGGGGCAATTGACTTTTAAATTATAACATTCTGTTTGACATCGAATTATTCTTATCCTATAATATAAAGTGATATTTTGGGGACGGTTTTTTCGTGGGTGAGAGTCGGTTGTATTTTCCCCTGTAAGTAAAAATCCAACTCCTTAATAGATGCAAAGGAGAATACCGTGAATATTGTTTTATTCGTAGTACTTCCCGTTGCTGGTATAGTTCTTGGATGGATTATTCGTTGGTTATATGCCAAATTTCAATTATCTTCGGCAGAGCAGAAAGCTGAACGTGTTAAACAGGATGCATTAAAAGAAGCAGAAGCCCAGAAAAAAGAATATTTGCTTGAAACAAAAGATCAACTCCTTCGTGAACGACAGCAGCAGGAAAGAGAAAACCGTGAACGCCGTAAGGAAATTCAGGTTTATGAAGCCCGCGTTGCAAAAAAAGAAGAGCAGGTTGACCGCCGCAACAGCGAGATGGACAAAAAAGAGCAGGAATTTATTGAACGCGAAAGCGCAATGCTTAAGCGTGAAGAGCAGATTTCTGTTCAGGAAGAAACTTACCGCCGTGAACTTGAACGCATTTCAGGTCTTTCGGCTCAGGAAGCAAAAGATTTAATCATCAAAAACCTTGAAAATGATGCCCGCCATGATGCACAGGCTCTTTTAAACAAAATTGAACAGGAAGCACAGCTTTCGGCTGATAAAAAAGCACAGGAAATTCTTGTTGAAACAATTCAGCGCCTTGCTACTGAAGTAACAAGTGATATTACTGTTGCAACTGTTTCTCTTCCAAGCGATGAAATGAAGGGACGCATCATCGGCCGTGAAGGACGCAATATCCGTGCCCTTGAGACACTTACAGGTGTTGATATCATCATTGATGATACTCCTGAAGCAGTTGTAATCAGCTGTTTCGATCCTGTACGCAAGGAAATTGCAAAGCAGTCGCTTGAACGCCTTGTAACTGACGGACGCATCCACCCTGCACGCATTGAAGAAATCGTACAGAAGGTTACAAGAGAAATCCAGCAGAAGATTTATGAAGAAGGTGAAAAAGTTCTTTTTGACCTTGGAATTCATAACATCAGTCAGGACGGTGTACGCGCTTTAGGAAGACTTTATTTCCGTACAAGTTACGGACAGAATGTCCTTACACATTCAAAAGAAGTTGCTCAGATTGCAGCCCTTATTGCGGGTGAAGTTGGTGCTAACCGTGAACTTGCAAAACGTGCCGCACTTCTTCACGATATTGGTAAAGGCGCTGAAAACGACAGCGACAAGAACCACGCAGAAGTCGGTGCTGAAATGGCACGCAAAATGGGTGAAGAACAGCGCGTAATCAATGCAATTGCCGCTCACCATGCAGACTGTGAACCGCAGACCCTTGAAGCAGTAATTGTTCAGATTGCAGATGCAATTTCTGCTGCGCGTCCAGGTGCACGCAAAGAAACTGCTGACAATTACATCAAGCGTCTTGAAAATCTTGAAGAGATTGCAGAGAAGTTTACCGGTGTTGAAAAAGCATATGCCATTCAGGCAGGCCGTGAACTTCGTATTCTTGTTAATAACGAAAAAATCCCGGATGGAGAAGTTAAAGAGCTTGCACAGAAAATTGCAAAGCAGATTGAAACAGATCTCCGCTATCCTGGCCGCATAAAGCTTACAATGATCCGTGAAACACGTATTGTGGAATATGCGCGATAAAGAAAAAACATCCTTGTTTTTTCTTTATCGACAGCAGCCTTGCTGCTGTCATTTGATTGGATACTGGGGCCGCGTCCGTGCGGCCATAAAAAATTCAAAAAAAATGCAGACTGCGTAAGTCTGCATTTTTTTTTGATAAAATTTAAAGTTTGTTTTATTATTATAGAATGAAGAAATTATTAATTTTTACTTTTCTGACAGTGGTTTTAACATCACTTTTCTGTGGATGCAAACAAAAGCATATTTCATATGATTCACACAATGATGAGTATATTCAGTCGGTGTCTGGTTCAATGCTTGGACGAAAGACCCCGATTGTTATTAGCTTTTTTGGGGAGGCACTTGTTCCCCTCGACAGCGCACTTTCTTTTGACAGAGAAATAAAAGGTAAATGGAATGTGTCAGAAGATAATAAAATGGCTGTTTTTGAACCGACTGATTCATACAAGGCAAATTCAACCTTTACATTAAGGGCAGACTGTGCCCGTCTGTTCGGAACCGGCAGCACCCCTGATTACTACAAGAGGGAATTCTGTGTCTCAAATCCTGAATATCAGGTTCAATTCGATGAAGTTAAGTATTCTGATAATAAATATAATGTTACCGGTTCTGTAACTACTGATATTCCCGTAACACTGGAAGAAGTTGAGTCTGTTTTAAGCGCAAAACTTTCTTTTAAAAAACAGACTGTTGAATGGACAAAAAGTGAAAACCAGGAAAAATGGTTTTTTGTAATTAAAGATGTTCCCCAGGATAAAAAAGAAAACAAATTAAAAATTACCTGGTCGGGCCGCGGGCTTGGTTTAACCGGAAAGCAGGATAAATTTTACAGCGGTTCAAAAATAATTTCTATTCCTTCAATTTCAGATTTTTCTGTTGTAGATATCAATACGAGCCTTTCAAATATGATCCGCGTAAGTTTTTCACGTACACTTGACAGCGCTCAGGATATCCTTTCGTTTATAAATATTCATGACAAAAGCGGAAAAATTCTTAAAGACTTCACTGCTGCAATCAGGGACAATGTTCTGACTTTGTTCAGTGATTCAAACTTTGCAAATGCATATACTGTTGAATTTAGCAGCGGAATAAAATCATCAGAGGGAACACTTCTTGCTAAAAGTTACGGAACTACACTTTCCGGACACTGGAATATTCCTTCTGTAAAATTCTTAAATGACAGCGTAATTCTTCCTACTTCTCAGGGAACAATAACTCCAATTGAAACAGAAAACCTCAGCGGTGTAATAGTCCAGGTTTATGAAATTTATGACCGTACAATTTTTTCTTTTTTGCAGGAAAATGAACTTGATAATACAAGAAACATTCAACGCAGCGGAGAACCTGTCTGGGAAAAGAAAATTTCGTTCCAGTGGAATGATTCAATGCAGAATCAGAAAATAAGGCGCGGAATTGATCTGTCTGAAATTTCAAAAAAATACCCGGGCGGTATGTTCCATGTGCGCATTGGATTTTTAAAAAGTCAGATTAAATATGTCTGCAATTCGTCACATCCTGATTTTGACAATCTGCCTCAGGTTGAAAGCATTCAGCACTATCAGATTCCTACAGAAAAATCCAACTGGGACTGGTGGAACGAAATGGATTACGACAAGCGCAACAGTTACTGGCGTTACCGCAACGACCCGTGTCATCCGGCCTTTTATCTTCCTAATTATAATTCCGGCGCAGTTATTGGACGCAATATTCTTGTATCTGATATAGGTCTTATAGCTAAAAAAGATGTAACAAATAAGCTTTATGTTACTGCCTCTGATTTAAAAACTACTAAACCGCTTTCTGGAATTACAATCGAAGCCAAGTCTTATGTTGGAACTACCATAAAGAAGGGAAGGACTGATTCTAACGGAACGGTTGTTTTTGATGATACGGATGGATTATTTTATATTATTGCTTCAAGCGGAAATCAGTCATCTTACCTTAAGCTTTCTGGCGGCACAAATCTCAGTACCAGCCATTTTGATATTGGTGGTGTTAAGGTAGAAAAGGGTGTAAAGGGCTTTATTTACGGAGAGCGTGGCGTCTGGAGACCGGGTGACAGCCTGTTTTTGACTTTTGTCCTTCAGGACGAAAAAAACACGCTTCCAAAAGATATTCCGGTAACTTTTGAATTCCAGGATCCTCTTGGCAAGATTACTGAAACTAAACTCTTAAAAAATAATGTAAACGGTTTTTATCCGATTACCGCATCTACAAACGAAAATTGTACTACAGGTCTGTGGACTGCCCGAGTTAAAATCGGTGGTAAGAGTTTTACAAAGTCATGTCTGATTGAAACCGTCGTTCCAAATAAACTTGCCGTTGAATTAAATTCTTCAAGAAAAGTTCTCTTAAAGAATGACAATAAGTTTGAACTCAAGGGCGCCTGGCTGCATGGAGCCCCGACTCCTGAATATAAGGCAGATGTTTCTGTTGCATTTACTCAGGCTCAAACTACTTTTAAAGGCCTTAGTGAGTTTACATTTGAACATCCTGATTTGTATGTACCTTATTCGCGCAGTACCATCTGGGAAGGAAAACTTGATTCTGAATCCAAAGTTTCTTTTGATTATGATTTTAAGTCCCGCTCTGAAATGCCGGGTATGGTTTATGCAAATCTCGTAAGCCGCATTTTTGAACCGTCGGGTGCTTTTTCTACTCAGTCCAAGTCTGTTCTTCTGTCACCTTATGACGAATATGTTGGTCTTAAACTTCCTAAAGGAGATGCCGTACGCAATATGCTTTTAACTGATAAAAAGCATACTGTTGAACTTGCTCTTGTTGATTCTGACGGTAACCCTGTGAACGGTACTGTCGAATATGCAATTTATAAACTGGAATGGAAGTGGTGGTGGGAAAAAGATGCTTATACAAGCGCAACCCATGTTTCTTCGCGATACCGCAGTACAATCACTAAAGGTGATACAAATGTAAAAAACGGACGCGGTTCATTCGAATTTGAAATTAAATACCCTGAATGGGGCCGATATATTGTCGAGGTCAAAGACCCAAGAAGTTCTCACCGTGCGGGCAAAATCGTCTATGTGGACTGGCCGGGCTGGGCAGGTCGCGCTCAGGAAGGCGGAGCAGACAGTGCGGCTATGATTCCTCTGACTGCAGGCAAAAAGGAATATTCTGTCGGACAGACAGCTGAAGTTTCTTTTGCTTCAAACAAGTCTGGCAGAGCCCTGGTTACCATCGAAAAAGCCGGCGAAATTATCAGGCAGCAGTGGATAGAAACTGCTGCTGACAATACGATTTATAAATTTCCGGTTACTGCCGATATGGCTCCGAATGTTTATGTTCACGTTACTCTTGTTCAGCCGCATCTTCAGACTGCAAACTCTCTGCCTGTCAGACTTTACGGTGTTGTTCCGGTAATGATTGACAATAAGGACTCATGGCTCAAACCGGTCATTACCTGTGCAAAGGAACTTGCTCCAAACGCTCCTGCAACTTTCTCTGTAAGTGAAGAAAATGGAAAACCGATGACTTATACAATCGCTGTTGTTGATGAAGGTCTGCTTGGACTTACAAATTTCCATGCACCTGACATTCACAGTGAATTTTATAAAAAAGAAGCCTCGCTGCTGCAAAACTGGGATATCTATAAATACGTAATGAGTGCTTATTCAGGAAAACTCGAAACAATCCTTGCAGTCGGCGGTGGTGACGGTTCGATTAACGACGCCCAGAGAAACGAAAACCGTTTTGCTCCGGTAGTAAGATTCTTTGGCCCTTATAGCCTTGGACCAGGGCAGAAAAAGGCTACAAGTTTTGATATGCCGAATTATGTCGGTGCCGTCCGTGCAATTGTAATTGCAGGTGATAAAGCAGCCTATGGAAGGGCAGAAAAATCTGTCAGGGTAAAGTCAGGCCTTATGGTTCAGCCATCAGTTCCAAGAACACTTGGTACAAACGAATCAATCAATATTCCTGTAACTGTGTTTAACGGTTCAGATTCCCGTCAGGAAATACAGGTCAGCTTTAATGCCCGGGGAATGATTAATTTTGCAAAAAAAGACTTTATCACTCTCGATGCAAATGCCAACGGTACTGTGTTCTTCCCGGTTACTACAAAGGGAAGTGGTCCTGTTAATTTTGTTGTGACTGCTTCTTCAAACGGTGAATCGGCAAAATCTTCCGTAAATGTTGATGTTCTTTCGCGCGGAATTCCTGTTGTGGACAAAGTACATTTTACAGTGTCACCAAAATCAACGGAAACTGTACAGGTTCTTACTCCGAGCGAAAAGAATACAGCCCAGTTAAAGGTTGAACTTTCATCATTACCGGTGCTTGACCTTTCTGAACGCATTGATTATCTGACAGGCTATCCTCATGGATGTATTGAACAGATAACTTCTGGAGGCTTCCCGCAGATTTATCTTCCTAAGTTTGTAAAAATGACAAGTCAGGAAGTAAACAGGTGTAAGGATAATGTAAATTCTGTAATTGAACGCTATTCAAATTATCAGATTTCTACAGGTGCAATGGGATACTGGCCTGGAAACCAGTATCCGCACGAATGGGGAACCTGTTATGCCTGTCACTTTATGCTCGAAGCCCGCAGCAATGGTTTTAATGTTCCGGAAGAAAAACTTAAACCGGCTCTTGATTATATTAAAAACATGGCCGAGAACTGGACAGAAAATTCTGGAGAGTCAAGTTCGGTACAGGCATACCGTCTTTATGTTCTTGAACTTGCAAAAATTGATGCCATTAATTCAATGAATAGAATTGTCCGTTCGGATATGCCTAATGATGCAAAACTTCTGCTTTCTGCCGCATATGCCATTTCGGGACGCAAACCTGTTGCAAAAACTCTTCTTCAGGAATATGTTCCGTCAACAAATTTCTTCCGGCAGATGGGCGGTGAATTCAGTTCAAGTACAAGAGAACAGGCTCTGTATCTGTTTACTGCAATGAATATTGACGACAGCAAGACTTCGGCAAAAATTGCAAAACAGCTTGCTAACAGATTGTCAGACAATAAGTGGCTTTCTACACAGGAAACAGCATGGGCTTTGATGGGACTTATGCCTTATTATATGAATTTAAAGGGTGAAAAAATTGAATACAGAATTACCGCAAACCAGTCTTCACCTGTACTTGGTGTAAGTGAAGACTGCACTGTAGTTGAAAAACTTGATGCTTCCACAAAAGCTGACAGTCAGACTGTAGCAGTACAGAATAATTCTTCTGCAACCTTGTTTGGTGTTGCAACCTGTTCGGGCATGTCGGTTGCAGGTGAGGAAAAGTCTAAGGACGAAGGAATTAAGATGATTGTAGAAGGCATTGCGGATCTTGCAAGGGCAAAATCAGGCGAAGAAGTAATTATCAAAGTAAAAATTACAAATCGCTCTGAACGGAAGCTCGAAAATCTGGCGCTTACCGTTCCGGTTCCTACCTGTGTTGAATTTACCAATGAACGGGTTGCCTCAGAAGGAAGGTTCAAAGACTCATCATTCACTTATCAGGATATTAAGGATACTGCCATTTATACATATTTTGACCTGGAGAGGGGTGCTGTTGCAACATTCAACTTCCGTGGAACTGTTGCATTCACCGGCGATTATTACATTCCTGCAATCCATTGCGAAGCTATGTATGATGATTCAATCGGTTCTGTTTATCCGGGCCGTCTGGTAAAGATGAATACAAAATGATAAAACTCTCTCGAAAGGGAATAATTGCATTAGGTTCTGTTTCTGCACTGCTTGTTTTTCTTACCTTTTTTATTCCCTTTATAACGGTAAAAAAAGGAGGACCGTATTCGTATGCCGTTTATGATAAAAACGGCATATTGCTCGGTGCTCAGGTTGCGGCTGATGACCAGTGGCGGTTTGAGAGCGGTCCTGTTCCTGATAAATTTGCCAGAGCTGTCGTTCTTTTTGAAGATAAAAGATTTTACATTCACCCTGGCGTAGATTTGCTTTCTATTGTCCGTGCAGTCTTTCAGAACATAAAAAGTTCAGGGATTGTAAGCGGTGGTTCCACAATAACTATGCAGACTGTCCGTCTTCTTGAACGGCGCGGAAAACGCACTTATCTGATTAAACTGCACGAAGCTTTTGTTGCTTTATTCATGGAACTACGGTATTCAAAAAAACATATTTTATCGCTTTATTGCGCCCACGCTCCTTTTGGAGGCAATATTGTCGGTCTTGAAGCGGCTTCGTGGCGGTATTTTAACCGCTCTCCGGAAAGTCTGACTTGGGCAGAATGTGCGACTCTTGCTGTTCTCCCTAATCAGCCTTCACTTGTTTATCCGGGACTAAATTCCCATATTCTCCTGACAAAGCGCAACTTTCTTTTGCACAAGCTTTACAGCAAAGGATATATGGATCGCCAGGAATATGAACTTGCCCTGCAGGAAATCCTTCCTGATAAGCCGTATCCGATTCCGCTGAATGCAAGTCATTATCTTGGGTTTTTAAGAAAGACTGATTCAAAACATACAAAGCATAAAAGCGATATTGATACGGTTCTTCAAAAAAATACAGCAAGGGTTCTTGAAGACTGGTCCCATTTGTTCAGTTTGAAAGGAATAAATAATGCGGCGGCAATAATTATTGATAATAAGACAGAAAAAATTGTCGCATATTGTGGAAATACGGGGGCAGGAAAAAGAAATATTACAAACTATCAGGTGGACAATGTAAGGGCAAGACGAAGTTCAGGCAGTATTTTAAAACCCTTTTTGTACTGTGCCATGCTGGATAGCGGACAGATTCTGCCTGAGCAGCTTGTAATTGATACACCAATCAGAATCGGAAATTATAAACCTGACAATAATATTCCCGTTTACAGGGGGGCGGTTCCTGCGGGAACAGCCCTTACATTATCGCTTAATCTGCCGGCCGTCAGAGCTTTGCGGGAGTATGGAATCAATGCTTTTCTTGATTATCTTCGAAAGGTCGGTTTTTCAACATTAGACCGCAGCGCAGACGATTACGGACTTCCTCTGATTCTTGGCGGTGGAGAAGTTACCCTCTATGAAACTGCAATGGCCTATGCGCGGATGATGAACTGTGCACAGGGAATATCAGATGACTTTCCTTCTTCAAGAGCAAATGCCTATCTTACTCTTCAGGCATTGGCCGAAGGAGACAGACCTACAGAAGAAGCAAACTGGAAGTCATACGCGGACTCAAAAAAAATCGCATGGAAGACCGGAACATCAAGCGGAAACAGGGATGCATGGGCGGTGGGAACAACCTGTGAATATACTGTCGGCGTGTGGGTCGGAAATTCGGAAGGTTTCGGGAACCCGGACTTAAAAAGCTTTACAACAGCTGCTCCTGTAATGTTTGATATTTTTTCCGGGATTAGCTCTACTACCTGGCCTCATGCTCCACTTCGTGACTTTACGGAAACGACTGTCTGTAAAAAATCAGGCTATGTGGCAAGCAGGTATTGTGAACACACAAAAGTTATTTATACTTCCAGAAAATCTCCGGTCGGAAAAATCTGTCCGTACTGCAGGGCGGTTTCGTTTACTCCGGATGGCAGGTATCAGGCACAGGCTCAGGATCTGACAGGTCCTCAGGCAGGTATCTATGACGGAAAAATGCCGTTAATAAAAAATATGTTTGTCCTTCCGCCAAACATTGAGTACTGGTATAAAAAGTCAAATTTCGGATATGTGAGCCTTCCTGAATTTGTAAGCTGGCATGTTTTTCCTGATTCAGATACTGTTTCGATTCTTTTTCCCGAACCGGGGGCTATCATCATAATTCCGGTCGAAATTACCGGGCAGAAAGGAGCAATGATTATGCAGGCCGTTACAAGAAATCCTGACAATACTTTGTACTGGGATATTGACGGTGAATATCTTGGAGAAACTGTTGATACGCACGAGTTAAGCGCAAGTCCTTCTCCGGGTAAACATGTTCTGACAGTTACAGATTCTATGGGAAATTACAAAAAAAGGAATTTTGAAATTGTCCGGGAAAAAAATTAATGTTATAATAATTTATAGTTTTTTTTAAAACTGAATTAACTGTACTTTAGGAGTAGAAGCTGATGAAAAAGTTATCTGTTGTTTTTTTTGCGGCTGCATTAATTTCTGTTTTTTGCAGCTGTAAAGATGAATCCAGTCAGACTGTAAACGGGGTTGCAATCTATGAAGAAACTCCTGTTTATCTTGAAAACGAAGAAGGCAAGATGGTTTATGCATCTTCCATTCTTGCTGGTGATGAAGTAAAAATCGTTTCATCAAAAAGCGGACCTGTATTAAAAAAGGCTGTACGCAAAACTTCTTCCGGAGAGGAAGAATTTGAGTTCGTGAAAATTTATGTTGACGGTACAGCATATTTTACACGTCCTATTTTTATTGCTGACAATAATTTTATTCCTGCTTTCGTAAAAAACGATACCCGTCTGTTTACCGCTCCTGATGTTTTGAATATTACAAAAAAAGTACTTTCAATTGGTACTATTATTGCTATAGAGAGCGGAGATGCTCCAGACTCAGATTTTTATAAATGTAAGATCTATAATTCTAAAAGTTTTGGTGAAGATTATTATATCAAAAAATCTGATGTAAACACTGACCTCCGGTTAGTCCGGATTGCTCAGTTAGGTCCCCTTGTGAAAAAGGCAAAAAATTTAAATCCTGTCGTAAAAGCTGAACTCGAAGCTTTTCTTGGCAGTTATGGGGAATAAAAGGAGATCACAATGAAAAAAACTGTAATTCTTGCAATATTAGCTGTATCACTTTCGTCTCTCTGTTTTGCAAAACCGTCAGTAATAATGATGCGCAATAACGGACCTCTCCGCTCTGATAATGGAAAAGGAGGAGTTGAATGGGCTCTGGAAGTTCCGGAAGGAACTGTTCTTGAACTTGTTGATAAGAAAGTTCAGATTAAGGACCTTGTAACTTCAAAGGGCGTTACAAAAAATGTTTCGTTTTACAAAGTAAATTATAAGGGTAAAGCATATTACGCAAATGCTTCGGAAGTTGCCCCTGACGGAAAAGTTTCTGTTCTGTTATCTGATTCCGGACTTTACACCCGTCCTCGTTATACTTCATTCAGAAATGCGGCTCTTGATGCCGGAACAATTGTTATTGTATATCCGGATCAGGACGTAGAGGATTTTGCTACATTCTCAAAAATTTCTGTAATGGATACAAACCGTGGAGTTGTTATTACGCGCTATGTTCTTAAGCACAAACTTTCTTCCAGCAGTAATGATGTAAAGGCAGTCAGAATCCTGCAGAAGGCAGAAGCAGAAAAAGATGAAACCATTAAGAATGAGCTTCTTAAAGCTGCCGCAGAGCTTAATACATCTTCGCAGATTCAGCTTCTTGTAAATAAGGCTCTTCCTGCAGATGCTGTTGAATCCACTGTATCTGATGATGATATCAGCGCAATTGACAATAAAGAAGTTAAGATTTCTACAAAAGACGGTTCAAAACTTAACATCCGTTCAAAGCCTGGCCGCGGTGGAGAAGTTGTCGGACAAGTAGATGACGGAACCAGTGGTGTAATTTCAATCCAGACAAACGGTGAAGAAACCATCGAAGGTATTACTTCAAAATGGTATTTTATTACTGTTACTTTAGGAGAGGACGAAGTTTCAGGCTGGGTATTTGGCGGCTTTATTGAATAAGCTAGATAAGAAAAATCCATCCATGGATTTTTCTTATCGGACAGCAGCACAGCTGCTGTCGTAGAATTGGATTTCAGGGCGCGTCCATGCGCCGGGAAACAAAGACCGCAGATTTGAAGTGTACCCCAAAAGTTGGAGACAATTTTTGGGGTACACTTCATTTTAAGACTGAAGTAATTTTGTAATGCTTAATAAAAGCAGCGCACGGATGCGCTGAAGAGTAAAGCAGGAATTTTCGGAGAAAATTGTTGCAGAAATAAAAAATCCATGGATGGATTTTTTATTTCAATTACATATGAAAATTTTCTCCCAGGTAGATTTCCCTGGCAACAGGGCTGTCTATAATGTCCTGCTGGTTTCCCTGAATAAGAATCTGTCCTGTTGAGATAATTATTGCGCGGTCCGTGATTTCCAGAGTATCGCGGACGTTATGGTCTGTAATCAGAATACCGATTCCGCGCTTTGCAAGGAGTTTTATCATTGATTTGATATCTGCTACTGCAATCGGATCAATTCCTGCGAATGGTTCGTCGAGGAGAAGAAACTTAGGCTCAATTGCAAGTGAGCGGGCAATTTCTGTACGGCGCCTTTCTCCGCCTGAAAGGGTGAAGGCAGGCTGTTTTCTGATTCTTCCGATTGAAAATTCTTCAATCAGTTCTTCGAGCCTTTGTCTTTTTTCTTCGTGGCTTAAATCAACTCTGGTTTCAAGAATTGACCAGATGTTTTCTTCTACTGTGAGTTTTCTGAAAACAGAAGGCTCCTGGGGAAGGTATGAAATACCAAGACGTGCACGTTTGTACATCGGCAGGTCTGTAATCCTTTCATCATCCAGAAAGATTTCTCCGGCTGTTGGTTTGTAGAAACCTACAATCATATAGAATGAAGTTGTTTTTCCGGCACCGTTTGGACCTAAAAGCCCTAAAACTTCGCCCGTCTGCATTGAAAACTCAACGCCCTGTACAACTTTCTTTTTTCCGAAAGATTTGTAAAGTGAGTTTACTTTAAGAGTGTGGACATTTTTTTCAGGAGGAAGTGGCTGTGCTGTGGCAGCTTCTTTTGTTTCAGTCTCTTTATTTTCTGCTGTTTCGTTTAATTCATCCATATATTACTGTCCGCCGTTCATATTATTATGAGGTTCTTCGTCAGGTGGAGTACCCGGGTCCTCCGGATTTCCGGTTGTTTCTGAGGTTTGAGTTTCCTCTGGAGACAAGGTTTCTTCTTTTTTTTCTTTTTTAGAATCTGTTACCGTTCCGCGTACGCGTCCGTCAAGCGTTATTTCCTGGCTGTCGAGGTTTAAGGTGATTTCCTGTGCACGGAAAGAATCTTCGCCCTGAATGATTTTTGGATTTCCGCTCATTTCAAGCAGCTGTTCGCTTTTTTTGTAAATTGCAAATGCGGAAGTACAGGTATTATCTTTCTGCTTCAGCGTAATTTCTATCTGCATTACTGCAGTTTCTTTTTTCTGGTTGTATTCGATGAACTGAGCATTTGCAGTTACGTCATTTGCCTTATCAACAAGATGTACTGAATCTTCAAGACGTGCGATTTCTGTCTTGCGGTCATAAGTTAGTTTACCGCAGGTAAAATCCATCTGGCTTTCTGTTAATGAGCCTGAAACATTTCCTTCTGCCGTTATGTAGCGGAAATCTTCGCCTGAAAGCTCAATTGAGTTCGCCTTTATTTCCATGGAATCTGTTTGAACTGAAGCATCGCCTGAAAGAACTGTGGTATCTGTTTTGCTTCCGGCTGTTCCTGTCATTGAATCTGCACTGAATTTTATTTCTTCAGCACAGATTACAGAAAAAGAGAAAAAAACAAGTGCGGCAGTTATTAATAATTTTTTCATTCTGCAGTTTCTCTGTGGTATTCGTCTCTCTCTTCAGCTTCGGATTCACTGTCCTGTTTTTCTTTTACCGTTCCTGTTATGTTTTTTGAAAATGAAAACTGTCTGTTTACTCCGCTTGCGGCAAAACCTGTTCCTGTTACAGAGGTGTCTTTTCTTTCAATGGTTACATCTTCATCGATTCCTGAGGTAAGCTGTTCTGTTTTTCCGTTGTAGTGCAGGGTGTTTGCCTTTATGAGCATTTCCTTGCTGTAGATGTGTACTGATATTCCGTCAAAGAGGGAGTAGGTTTCGTTTTTTGTATCTGCCGCTAAAAGACTGCAGAAACCGTCTGTATCTAAAACTCCGTCTTTGTCATAGGTTTTGAATTCCGCATTTTTTGCATAGGAAGAGCCGTCTGTTTTGTACTGCTCGAGTTTTTCTGCCTTGAGGTTAATTGACATTTTGTTTTCTTCGTAGCGGATGAAAGATGCATTTGTAAATGTGAATTCTGCAACTTTTGCTTCTGAGTTCTGTTCCGTTCCATAATTGAGAGAACAGCCCTGACAGATTAACAGTGTAATAAAAGTGAAAACTGTGTTTTTTGCGGCATCTTTAATAGAAAACATTACAATAATTTTCTAATAAAGGGTTATTTTTGTCAACGCACAGAGAAAATCCGCTTTTTTGCGGGCAGAATAATCCCGCTTCGTCTGAATTATTAACATTCTGTTAAATTGTTTGTTTTAATTTACTTTTGAAGATTTCGGGATTATAATTTTATTTATGACGGATTTACTTACAGATGCAGAATTTGAAATGTTCCGCAAGGTTATTTATGACAAGAGTGGTATTACGTTCTCTGCAACTAACCGCTCAATCCTTGATTCCAGATTAAAAGAAAAACTCAGGGAAAAAGGACTCGGAACAATTAAAGAATACTATGATCTCATTATGTCTGATGAAGGCGAAATGAAGACCATGCTGGATTCTGTTACTACAAACCTTACCAGATTCTTCAGAAATCAACCTCATTTTGATGCTTTGATTAATTATGTAATTCCGCATGTAATCGAAGAGAAAAAGAAATCTGGAGACACTAAGATTAAGATTTGGAGTGCAGGGTGTTCAACTGGAGAAGAACCTTATACAATTGCAATGATTTTAAAAGAGATTCTTCCTGCTCCATATACTTTTCAGATAACGGCTTCAGATATCTCACTTAAATCTCTTATGGTCGGCCAGCAGGGTTTCTATGCTGATTCGAGAGTACAGGGAGTTCCGCCTAATTTCCTTTCAAAGTATTTTACAAAGAATGAAAAAGGCTACCAGATTAATTCAGATTTGATTCAGACCATTAAGTTTGACTACCATAATCTCCGCAACGATTCAGGTATGCGCAATCTTGATATTGTATTCTGCCGCAACGTTCTGATTTATTTTGATGAAGCTGCTCAGAAGGCATGTATTGACCGTTTCTGGGATGCAATGGGAAATAAGTCTTATCTTTTTATCGGCCATTCTGAATCTCTTTTTGGAATGGATACAAAATTTGAATTTTTGAAGACAGACTGGGCCTGCCTTTACCAGAAGAATATTTAATCGGGATCACTTGAGGGGTACTGCATATGGATGATATCTCGGTTTTAGTTTGTGATGACTCGGCTTTAATGCGTAATGTAATTTCCAGGGTAATTGATAGTACACCTGGAATGAAAGTTATTGATAAAGCCATGAACGGTCAGTTTCTTATTAATAAACTTTCAGTATGTAAGCCGGATGTAATTATTCTTGATATTGAAATGCCTGTAATGACAGGTATTGAATACTTGAGATACCGCCGTGAGCACGGGCCAGATATCCCTGTAATCATTCTTTCTTCAATTGCTGAAAGGGGCGCAGCCGTTACAATGGAAGCGCTGGAACTTGGTGCGAGTGATTTTATTACTAAGCCTAACGGTTCCGTATCAGTTGATATTAATTCTGTTGCAGATAAATTAATTGAGATGATCGCCTCTTACGGCGGTGCTCAGGCACGCATGAACGGAAAAGAAGTTTATGGTGCAGATTTTTATACAAAATTAAATTCAGAACGCGCTGTAGAACGAAAACTGCAGGCAGCTCTTGGTGATAAGGCAAAGACTGCTGTAATTCCGCCGAAGCCACCTGTTAAACCTGTTGAATTTGAAACTCCTGTAAATAAAAAGCCATCTGTAATTACACCGCTTCGTGAGCCGGGTAAGATTTCTCTGATTGCCATCGGTATTTCTACAGGCGGACCTAATGCTCTGCGTGAAGTTTTCAGGGATATCGATCCTCAGTTAAAACAGCCTGTAATCGTTGTTCAGCATATGCCTGCGGGATTTACCCGTGAATTTGCTGCCAGCCTTGACCGGATCTGTCCTCTTACCGTAAAGGAAGCTGAAGACGGCGATGAACTTTTAAACGGACACGTATATATTGCTCCGGGAGATTACCATATCATTGTTGAGCAGACTGCACTGGGTAAAAATGTAATCCGTACGATTCATGATCCTCAGAGAAACGGACACAGACCTTCAGCAGATGTTATGTTTGAGTCAGTTGCAAAGCTCTATGGAAATCATGCTCTGGGTGTAATAATGACCGGTATGGGTAAAGACGGGGCTGTTGAACTTGCAGAAATGAGAAAGCAGGGTGCCTGGACACTCGGACAGGATGAACGTTCATCAATTGTTTACGGAATGCCGCGTGTAGCCTGGGAACTTGGTGCAGTTCAGAAGCAGGTAAGCCTCGATAAAATGGCTTCAGAGATAAGCGCTTTAGCCCGCTCTAACGGATATTAATAAACGGTAATGACATTTACTTTTTAAAGTTTCTGTTTGATTTCGGGAGTGGCAGGAAAAATATCTGCCCGGCTTAAAAAAAACATTATGCCTTCCATAAAAAGAAGAGCTGCCAGACAGAGGAAAAACCTTAAGTTTTCTGTTTCAGGTAGCTTTATTATTTTTAAAAGCAGAGGCGAAAAATACCACATAAAAAGAGCGGCGATCACAGGAATAAAAAGTGCTGATATTCCAAAGAGAACTTTTACCGGAGAAGACATATCGATTTTTACTATATCGCCTTTTTTTAGTGAAAGATTTTTTTTGTTGAGTGCGGTAAAAGACTGACCTGTATTTTCGCAGGCTTCAATCTTCGGACAGTTTATGCATGCTGAAGAAAAAACAGACTGAAGGGAGACTTCGCGGCTGTCACTTTTAACAGAGGTTACCAGAGCCAGACTACGCATTTATCTGTCCGTTGTCTTTGATGTTTTTCATCTGATTGATGCACATAAGATAACCTGCCTGGTTTCCTGTTTCCATGTATGTGTCGCGGAGATTAAAAAGTGCATCGTAGTAGTAAGGATTAATTGTAACTGCTTTTTCGAATGCTTCCTGAGCAAGAGGGTATTCTTCGCAGTTAAAGTAAATTACTCCGAGAGTGTTCCATAGATGTGCATTTGAACTGTTAGCGGAAAGTCCTTCTGCGCAGCGTTTAAGGGCTTCCTGAACAAGACCAAGGTTGTAGTCAATAAGGGCAAGTGTTTCTATTACTTCTTCATCTTCGTCTTCAATTGACAGGGCTTTTTCCATGGCTTCTTTTGCCATTACAAGGTCACCTGAATCTCTGTAAGTGACTCCAAGATTGAACCAGAGAAGATAGTTTTCCCGTTCCATTATAAGGGCTTTTTTAAAGCAGGCAATTGCCTCTTTAAAGTCACCTTTGGAAGCAAGTTTTATTGCCTGAGAATTAAGCTGTGATGCATTTTCTTTAAGTGCCGGCATTTTTCTTACCTCCGTTATTATGCGTTTTTTGAAAGCATTGTCAAAAACAATTCATTGATAAGGGCAGAAGCAGGAGTTTCTTTGCTGAATAAAAGGGAAAGTTCCTGTGCTTTAGTCCGTGCGAGTGTTATACCTTCAGTCCGTGCTTCTTCTACCGCGCCGCTTTTTGTAAGGAGAGTAATTGCCTCTTCTACGGCAGGACTTTCGATTCCTTCAGTTTTAGCGCGTGCAAAAAGTTCTTTAAGCACAGTTAAGTCTGAAGGCTTTTTATTTAAATGCAGGAGAACAGGAAGCGATTTTTTCCCTTCTACAATGTCATCTCCGCGTTTTTTGCCTGGATTGCCTGTAGTAAGGTTTGTTACGTCGTCAATAATCTGAAAAGCAACTCCTATATCCTGGGCGAGTTTTCCTGCTTTTTCAATTTCTTCTTCTGAGCCTCCGCCGGCAAGAATTCCTGTTTTAACTGCAAGACGGGCGAGGGTTCCTGTCTTGTTTCTGACCATTGCAGTGTATTCTTCGACCGAAGGAATGAGGCCCGGGTTCCTGTGCCATTTTATATCCATGGCCTGACCAAGGTGTAAAAGACGGAGTTCTGTCAAAAATAAATCGTAGAGGCGGAGTTTTTCACCGTCTGAAACGTCCAGCTTTTTTATTACGGAAGCGCCTTCAAAATAAAGCCAGCTTCCTGCGTTGATTGCGACATCCATGCCGTAGGTGATGTGTGAGCAGGGCTTTCCCCGTCTGGTGTCGGCTCCGTCTTCAATATCGTCATGAATAAGGCTTGCTGTATGTGCAAATTCTACAAGAGGTGTTAAGGCGAAAGCTTTTGAAAGATTTACAGGTCTATTTTTTGCTTCCTGCACAAGTCTGGCCGTAAGAACTAAAAGAAGGGGACGCCATCTTTTCCCGCCTGATGAAATTAAATGGGCGCAGGGTTCAGTAAGGACGCTTATATGAGAATCATTAATGCAGGAATCAATTGTGCCGAAAGTCAGTTCTTTCCATTCCGGAGTGGATTTTGACGGAAGTGCGGTGTTGAGATTATCTTCAATTTCCTCTAAGATATTTATAAATTCTTTATTCATAATTGATTTAATTATAAAGGGGACATTAAGAATTTGCAATTTCTGAAGGGGGATCAGAAAGTTTTGCCTCTTACTCTTTGTGATTATTTTCAATTCAAACTTTATATACAAAATATTAAAAATCTGATTAAATTTTACCGATTAAATAAGTATGGGCGCTAACAGTTACGAAAAGCCAGACTACTGGTCTCAAAAAGCATTTTCCGAAGGCTATCCTGCACGTTCAGTTTATAAGCTTAAGGAAATTGACGAAAAGTTTCATATGCTTAAAAAAGACTATACAGTTCTTGATTTAGGCTCTGCCCCTGGCAGCTGGACGACTTTTTTGTTGAGATCAATGGACGGTACCGGTAAAGTTGTTTCGTGCGATCTGAATCCTCTTGCAAAAGATGTAAAGGGAGATAACCTTGTTTTTATTCAGGGAGATCTTACTGATAATTCAATCCGTGAAGCAATAAAAGCAGAAGGTCCTTTTGACCTTGTTGTCTGTGATGCTGCCCCTAAGACAACTGGAAACAGAGTTGTTGATACAGCCCGTTCTCAGGGCCTTGTTCAGATGGCAATTTATTATGCCCGGACGATGCTTCGTAAAGGCGGAAATTTTGCCGTAAAGGTTTTTCAGAATGGTGACCAGCAGTCTCTGTTAAAGTCGATGCGGGAAACTTTTGAATCTGCAAAGGGTTTTAAACCCATTGCCTGCAGGGCTGAGAGTTTTGAAACTTATTTAATTGGAATTAATAAAAAAAATTAAACGGTAAAAAGTATGTTTTTTGAAGATTATTGTTTTTCACGTTTTATGGATGACTTAAAATACTATTCTAAGCGTGCTGTAAAAAAACTGACAGATATAAAAACTATTGAATGTACTGCAGTGGCTCTTGCTGCCTGTTCTGTAGTGCTTGCATTCGGACTTATCTTTACTTCTAAAGAGGAAGTGGGAAACGGTCAGGGTGGTTTTGAAACTCCGGGTTATCCTGCAGTAACTGACAGTCAGGTTGAAGTTGAAGCCGTTAATACTGATGAATATGTCAGCGGAATCAGTTATCAGTCATACCGTGTACGCCGTGGTGATATGATCGGAATTATTGCGGAAAACTTCGGTATTACAGAAGATACTATTATTTCAGTAAATAATATCCGCTCTTCAAGACTTTTACAGATTGGAACATACTTAAAGATTCCTTCAATTCCAGGAATTCTATATACCGTTAAAAGTGATTCTGAAACTACTGAGAGCATTTCAAAAAAATATGAAATTGATAATGCAAAGCTCTGTGCAGTAAACCGTCTTGATAGTGATGCATCTTTAAAAGCAGGAAGCATGCTCTTTCTTCCTGAGGCAAAACTTGACCGTGTTACAAGACAGGAAATTAACGGAGATCTTTTCAAAAAACCGATTCATGCACGCTGGTACCTTTCTTCAAGATTTGGCTGGCGTTCTTCTCCTTTTACAGGTGCACGCTCTTATCACAGCGGAGTAGATATGGCCTGTTCTCCTGGAACAAATATTTTTGCTGCAATGCCTGGTGTTGTAACTTCAACAGGTTATAACAATGTTTACGGTAACTATGTTATTGTTTCACACCACGGCGGATATAAGACTCTTTACGGTCATATGAGTGCGATTACTACAAAACCGGGTAGAGTTGTTAGTTTTGACAGCGTAATCGGCAAAGTTGGTTCAACAGGTATGAGTACTGGACCTCACCTTCATTTTACAGTGTTTAAAAACGGAAAGCAGGTTAATCCTCAGAATTTGTGGAATTAGGGAGAAGGAAAAAACATCCTTGTTTTTTCCTTCTCGACAGCATCTGCGATGCTGTCTATAAATTTATTCTGGGTGCGCTTCCGTGCGCACTAAAAACCTCCTTGTTTTTTCCTTCTCGACAGCATCTTTGATGCTGTCAATAATTGGAGACTGGGTGCGCTTCCGTGCGCACTAAAAAATATCCATATTTTTTCAAACTCGACAGCAGTTTCACTGCTGTCTATAAATTGATTCTGGGTGCGCGTCCGTGCGCACAAAAAAAACTCCTTGTTTTTTCCTTCTCGACAGCATCTGCGATGCTGTCTATAAATTGATTCTGGGTGCGCGTCCTTGCGCTGTGCTTTCGCGCAGTTACAGATACTGGAAGTCGCTGAAGTAGATTTGCTGGATTTTCTGCAGGACTAAGACTGCGTTGATTTGTGACAGAAGTTCGGCTGTGATTTTTGTTTCGCCTTTTTTATTTAATTCTTCTGTTGTTTTTGAACTTATGTAGTTTACAATTATCTTTTTTATCTGTGACTGTTTTTTATCAAGTTCTTCATAAAAATCTTTATCATCTGCCGTGTATTCTAAATAGGGCGTAATTATTATTACACTGTATTTTCCTTTTGAGTCCGGCTTTGAGGATGTACGGAGCTGTCCGAGTTTTGTATAAGTTTTTTTTGGCGGCTGCCATGTGCTGGTAAAATCTGACTGATTTGAAAGTGCAGACTGTGAGTCTGTAACAAGATCTTTGCCTGGTACGGCTTTTCCTGCTGCAAAAAAAATAATTGTAAGGGACGCGAGAAGGACAAAAATAGAGGCGGCTGTTATATACAGGATTTTGTTTGCATTCATTTTTTTTAGTTTATCAGATAGGGAGAAAGCAGGGCAAGAAGACGAGGTTTTGTTCCGTCTTCATTTTCGCTTCCGATTCTTGCTTTTATGCGGATGCTGTCTTTTGACCAGAGTTCATCTATCAGTATGCCGTTTTTTCTTATGTCTGAAATAAGGCTCTGTTTATCAAAGGGAAGTGATATTTTTCTGACAGGTCCAAAAGACTGTCACAGACTGCACCTGTAAGTTCATCAAAGCCCTGATGGTTTTTTGCGCTTATTTTTATTGCGTCCGGAAATTCATTTTCCAGCTGAAGCGCATTCACGCTGTCTTTTTCCAGGAGGTCAGTTTTATTGAGGACTATGATTCTTTTTGATTTGTCTGCTTTTATTTCTTCAAGAACTTTTTTTACTGTTTTGTACTGTTCAAAGACCTCAGGATCAGAGGAATCCAGAACAAGTAACTGCAAATCTGCATTTTTGGCTTCTTCGAGCGTTGATTTAAATGCGTTTACAAGAGAATGGGGAAGATTTGAAATAAAACCAACTGTATCTGTAAGTAAGAGGGAACCGCCTTCCTTTAAGTTTAAACGGCGCGTTGTAGGGTCTAAGGTTGCAAAGAGTTTGTCTTCTGTAAAAACATCTGCTCCCGTGAGTGCATTTAAGAGAGTTGATTTTCCTGCATTTGTGTAGCCGACGATTGCGCAGCCTGGACAGGGTGTTTTATCGCGTTTTTTACGCTGCGTAGTTCGTTCTGAAACAACCTGCGCAAGTTCTTTTTTTAACCGCGCAATTTTTTCCCTTACCTGTCTCTGGTCAAGTTCCAGCTGGGTTTCGCCGCTGCCTTTTGAGCCGTAGTTTCCGCCGCGCTGTCGTGCCATGTCACCGTACATGTGTGCAAGGCGTGGAAGAGAGTATTCAAGGCGGGCAAGCTGAACCTGAAGAACTGCTTCTTTTGTCTGTGCGCGCTGTGAAAAGATTCTTAAAATTACTTCCTGCCTGTCAAATACTGCAAGTTTTGTGAGCCGTTCCCAGTTGCGCTGTTTTCTTGGTTCAAGGATATAGTCAAAAATAACGGCATCTGCGTTGAGTTCATGTGCCAGAGCAGAAATTTCCTGGGCTTTTCCGCTTCCCATTCCATAGGCAGGAGAAGGTTCGATTCGTGTAAGGTTAACGCTTCTTAATACTTCAATTCCAAGAGTAGAGCAGAGCCCTTCAAGTTCTGCAAGTGAAACCTGAGGTAAACCGATTAAGAGTGCTTTGACTTTTGTGTTTTCTTCTTCCTGTACTTCTATCATAATTGAACTTTTGTATCTGCTTTTTTTGTAGTATAAATTATTTTATAAAAACAGTGAATTATGAACTGTATTTTGCCGAAAATCTAATAAGGAAGTTTTTGAAAACTTTCCTTTGAATATTACGTAATTATTTATATACGGGAGAAAAATTGACTTCCAGTCAGAAGTTTTCTGTAAGTCTTTTAATTTCTGTACTTGCCTTCGGAGTATTTTCCGTACTGGTACTGTCAGGAAGATTCGGTTTTATTGAAGCTAAGTTTTACCAGCCTGCGGTAAGACGGCCGATAGAACAGAAAATCAACGGGCTTTCAGAGCAGGAAAAACAGTATAATCAGATTCTCATTGACCGCTTTACCTCATTCGCCTGTGATGAGGCAGTTCTGTCATTTTCTAAAACAGAAAGTACAGATGCTGAAGTAAAGGAACGCTCTGCTTCTCTTGCAAGACTTTTTTCTTCTTCTCCATATTTAACCGGAATCCGTATTATTGATTCGAACGGACGAAAGCTTCATTACAGTACTTTTGAATATGACAGAAAAAAGCAGGATAATAAAAAAATAATTTATGAAGATTATCAGAACATAGTTAAGCAGTCGGATGAAATCTCATATGAAAAATTAAACTGCCCTCAGGAAAAAAAATACAGGGTTTATCTGGACAGTAACCGTAAGCGCATAGTATATTCTCTGCCGTTTTCTGGAAAAGATAATTCAGGGAAGATTGCTCAGACTGGAACTGCTGTTTTTTACTGTGATACAGAGGATTTTACAAGATATCTTCATTCTAAGAATTTAATCACTTTAACTGAAAAAGAATCTTCAGAGTTTGTTTTTGACAGTGTAAATGGGACCGGCGGTTATGTGTTTGGTCTTCCGTACAGAAATCTTGAACTTTCAAAAAGCGGAATTGAAGTTTTAAAAGAAACAGTAATTCAGAAAGCCAGGGAAGTTGTAAAACTCAATACCTTTGAAACAGTAGAAGAAACTATTTCCTTGAGCGGAACTTACAGGATTTTAGACAAAGTAAGCGGACAGTCAGATGATATTCAGCAGGATAATTCTGAAGAATATTCTAAAGACAGTGCATATTCAGAAAAAGATGAAGCATTAAAGACTGAACATGAATTTGTTGTATTTATTAAAAATATAAATCCAGGTGAAGAAACTCCTGTATATCTGGCTCTTGTTTATGATTCAAATCTTTTTGAAATTACAACGGGAATCAGAGTTCTTCTTTTGACATTACTTTTTATAACAATATTCTTAGTTGTATTCCTCATCTTTAATTTAAGACATGATGACATGGTGGTAATTACTGACAGAATCAGAAGATTCCAGCTGGCATTTATCACTGAATATGTAAACAGAAATGATGAAAACTTAAAGTCTCCGGGCGAATATCTTTTGAGCCGCAGACAGGAACTCTCAGATGAAATTCGAAAAAGTCTTGGCCGCAGGGGAAGAAAGCACAGTAAAGAAGTTGATAAACTTTTAGAGCGCAACTGGAGCGAGATTTTAACCGGTCTTGGTGTTTCATCAGGCATGCAGGCTCTCCCGAAGGCCTCGGTGGACAGCGCTGAATTAAGAAGCATTCTTGAAGAAATTCTTGGAAGCGGAAAAATAAAAATTGCTGCAGCGTCAGTCGTGACAGGCGGTTCAGAAAAGGGCATCGTTGAGAAGGCTGAAAAAGCAGCTCCGTCAGCCCCGGTTGAAGCAGTTGAAGAAATTGAAGAAGCCGCAGATGCAGAGGCAGTTGAAGAACTTGATGACGTTGAAGAGATAGAAGAAGTTACTGAAGCAGAAGCTGTTGAAGAAGTCGAAGAACTTGAAGATGCGGAAGCTGTCGAAGAAGCCGCAGATGCAGAGGCAGTTGAAGAACTTGATGACGTTGAAGAGATAGAAGAAGTTTCTGAAGCAGAAGCTGTCGAAGATGCAGAAGAACTTGAAGATGCGGAAGCTGTCGAAGAAGCCGCAGATGCAGAGGCTGTTGAAGAACTTGATGACGTTGAAGAAATAGAAGAAGTTACTGAAGCAGAAGCTGTCGAAGAAACAGAAGAACTTGAAGATGCGGAAGTTGTCGAAGAAGCCGCAGACGCAGAGTCAGTTGAAGAACTTGATGATGTTGAAGAAATAGAAGAAGTTACTGAGGCAGAATCTGTTGAAGAAGCAGAAGAACTTGAAGATGCGGAAACTGTCGAAGAAGCCGCAGACGCAGAGGCAGTTGAAGAACTTGATGATGTTGAAGAAATAGAAGAAGTTACTGAAGCAGAAGCTGTCGAAGAAGCAGAAGAACTCGAAGATGCGGAACCTGTAGAAGAGGCTGAAGACGTAGTTGAGGCAGAGAGTGCTGAAGATGTCGGACTTGATGAATTTATGGAAGAAAGCCCGGTTCCCCTTTCTGCTGCAGAAAGTGATGATAATGAAGGGCTGGAAGAAGAAATGGACTTCGGTTCGCCTGTTCATGAAGTTGCTCCTGATCCGGAAGATGATAAACTGGTTGAAAATTTCAGTGCCGCTCCTATAGATTTTTCTTTCCTTGATGATGAAGATATCCGTTCTGGTGATGACGATGAAGACGCTGAGCCGTCCCTTGATGATATAGAAGAAGGTGAACAGGAACGTGTTGTCAGTGAAGAAGCAGCCGTTGAAGCTATTTCTTTAGTGGCCGCAGAAAGTGATGAGACAGACGAGTCTGTTGAAATTGCAGCAGAGAACGCCGTAGAAGTATCTGCAGAGAGTGCTGAACAGGATGAAGGTCTTGAAATCCTGCCGGATCCTCAGGATTCACATCCGTTCCTTTTTACAACTTTTGGCGCAAACAACAATAATATTACTGACCTTCCGCCGGATAATACCGACGCAATAGTTGAAGATGCTGACGGTCTTTTCCACATTGAAGGAAGGCCTGTGAGCGGTGATGTAAAACTTGATGCCGATCTAAAAAAACTTGTTGAAGCAGTTTTAAAATAGGACAGGGTTGTGGAGTTCTGGACACTTTTAATTTTTCTTGCGGTTGCAGTTCCGGCGTCTGTTTATGATGTAATTAAAATGCGTATTCCCATTTTTCTTGTTGCAGGCGGAATAATTGCCTATATCATTTTTTACGCTTTCTGGTTTGATTTTAAGTTTGTTTATTTTCTGCGTGAATGTGTATGGGGCGTGACAGGAACTGTTCTTGTATTGATTATTGCAAGACTTCTGACCGGCGGCGGACTTGGCTGGGGGGATGTAATTTTTGGTGTTTTTTCCAGTCTTTTTATCGGATATCCTCTGTTCTGTTTTATTTCACTTACGGTATCCGCTTTGACAGGTCTTATATTTTTCCTGCTTTTTTCTTTAACCAGACGGTCAAAAAACTCAAATGGTGTTGTTATCCGCCATTCTTTTGCCTTTCCTTATATTCCTTTTATGAGTGCAGGGACTTTAATTACTTATTTCCTGTTGTGGATTAACTGGCTTCATTTTTAGTATAATTGTTTTCCGTAAAGGAAAATTATGACTATTGAATTAAAAAATCTTGATAAACTTTATAAAAGTGAAGGCGGTGTTTCTGTTCATGCAGTAAATAATGTCAGCCTTCATATTCCTTCAAATCAGATTTTCGGAATTATCGGTAAGTCCGGGGCAGGAAAATCAACTCTTGTCCGTCTTATCAGTCTGCTTGAGAAGGCAGATTCCGGGGAAGTCTGGTACGATAATGAGCGTGTTGATAATCTTGAGGGAAACGACCTTATCGCCCGCCGCCGCAGAATCGGAATGATTTTTCAGAATTTCAATCTGTTTTCAAGCCGTAATGCACAGCAGAATATTGCCTATCCGCTTGAAATCTGCGGTACTCCTAAAGATGTAATAAAAAGGCGTACGGCAGAACTTCTTGAACTTGTCGGCTTAAGTGACCGTGCTAAATCTCCTGTAAGCCAGCTTTCAGGCGGTCAGAAACAGCGCGTAGCCATTGCCCGTGCCCTTGCAAATAATCCTGATATTCTTTTCTGTGACGAAGCAACTTCTGCCTTAGATCCAAAGACAACAGTTCAGATTCTTGACCTCATCCGTGAGATTCAGAAAAAAATGAACCTTACTGTCGTAATGATTACTCATCAGATGGAAGTTGTACGCGATGCCTGTTCGCAGGTTGCTGTTGTAAATGAGGGGCAGATAGTTGAGCAGGGAAGTGTAGAAGATATTTTCACTCATCCTCAGTCTTCTGTTACAAAAGATTTTATTTCGCACATTACAGCTGAAGAAGAAACTGAAAACGGATTTGTCCGCTGGAGTAAGGGAGGCGGTGTTTATTCGCTTCATTTTATCGGGGAGCAGACCGATGAGCCGCTTTTAAGTCAGGTGGCAAAAAAGTTTGATGTTGAATTTAATGTAAGGGCCGGCGGAATTCAGAGTGTTCAGGGAAAAAGAGTCGGCACAATGCTTGTTGATTTTATTGGCGAAGAAACTGAAATAAAAAAGGCCGTTGCCTTTCTCAATGAAAACTCAGTGGAGGTAGAAAAAGAATGAATCAGATAATTCAGCTTGTTGGAGTTTCTACTCTGCAGACACTTTTAATGGTTTTGTTTTCAACTTTCTTTTCTGTTTTAATCGGTTTTCCTCTTGGAATCCTGCTTTTTATTACAGGAAATACAGGAATCACGCCGAAGCCGGTTTTTAACATGGTTCTGAGCCGTATTATTGATGTACTCCGTTCTTTCCCCTTTGTTATTCTGATGATTGTACTTCTCCCTTTTACAAGACTTGTGCTCGGAAAAGCAATCGGAACTGCCGCTACGATTATTCCGCTGAGTATTGCTGCAGCACCTTTTGTTGCCAGGGTGATTGAAACTGCCCTTATAGAAATAGAACCGGGCGTAATTACTGCTGCAAGGGCAATGGGTTCAACAAACTGGCAGATTATTTACAAGGTTTTAATTCCTGAGGTGCTTCCGTCAGTTGTGTCAGGAATTACACTAACAGTAATTAATCTTATTTCATATTCTGCTATGGCCGGAACTTTAGGCGGCGGCGGACTTGGAGACCTTGCAATCCGTTACGGCTATCAGCGTTTCAGGACAGATGTAATGCTTGCTTCTGTTGTGGTAATTATTTTTATGGTTGCAGTAATTCAGTTTGCAGGCACAAAAATAGCCGAAAGTATTTTGAAAAAGAGATAAAAACAGCCCCGTGTCTGCGGGGCTTAATTATTTTGAATAAATGCAGCGCAGGGATGCGCTGTCCTGTAAAGCAGGAGTTTTCGTAGAAAACTGCTGCCAGTAAAAAAATCCATGGACGGATTTTCTCTTGAATAAATGCAGCGCAGGGATGCGCTGTCTTGTAAAGCAGGAGTTTTCGTAGAAAACTGCTGCCAGTAAAAAAATCCATGGATGGATTTTTTTACTGCAGGATACCCTGGATGAGCTGGACGAAAAGGTACATTTTTTTGTAAACCTCAACGCTCAGCTGATTGATAGGGTGTTCTGCAAAGCGGTCAAGTTCCTTCCAGTTCATTACGATTTCGCCCTTAGGCTTCTGGTAGTCTTCAATTACAGTCTTTAAGATTTTTGCAAAACCAATCATCGCTTTTGTTGTATTTACAATGTATTCTTTTGCAAGAGAGTTTGTATCTTTTAAAGTTGTCTTTATGATGTTGTTTGCTTCACGGTCACGTTCTGCGCGAGGAAGGAGAGTTTTGATTTTTGAACCTATTTCTGCTTCTTCTGCAAGTTTGTCATCAAAGTTTGTAATTTCATCGCTGGCTTCGAGCATCTGATGATAGTAATTACTCATGTCAGTTGAAAGCTGTCCAACAGTCCATTTACCGCGGATTAAAACAAGGTCGGCATATTCACGCACATCGCGTTTAACATATTCGAGAAGGAAGGCTTTTAAATAGTTGAGCGGCTTTGCATATTCATATTTGCCGAGATTTCGTTTTTCGAAGGCTTCGCTTGCGGCTTCTGTGTAGTTTTTTAAGATTACTACTGCGCTTGTATTGAAAATCTGTACGAGCAGACTGTCGATTTTTGAGTTTTTCTGTTCGCTTTCGAGTTTGCGGATAGTGTTTGCTGCCTGAGTTTTTGTACTTTCAATGTAAGATTCAACAACATGTTCCTGCTTTGCGTTTACATCAGTAAAGTATTCAGGATCTTTTGTAATAAGCTGAATCATCATGTCAAAGACACGGCTGTCTCTGTACTGACGGAGCTTCTGAACGATTTTATTCCAGTGACCAGGTTTTACAGGCTCAACACCTTTTGCAGTTTTGAACATTGCCATAAGGTCATTCCAGTCTTCATCAAGCGGGAGGGAATAAAGAATTGCAGTAAAATCTTTAAGGTCATCTGCAATATATGCGCCTTCAATCGGATCAAGTTTTGGAGTCCTGTTAAATTCGCCTTCGCGCAGGGTTGAGTCGAATTTTTTGAGCATAAAATAAAAGTCATAAAGACAGAAAGCCTTAAAAGCAAGCAGCTTTGTGTAAAGACCGTCAATCGCATTTATTTTATCCGCATCGAATTCACTTACAAAGTTTTCAAGTTCCTGGTTGATTTTTGTTTTGAGTTCCCCGAAAGGCATGTTCTTGGAAAGAGTCATTATTGATTCTTCAGTCAGGTTTTCAATCTGCTGTTTCTGGGATTCTGTTAAAGAATAATCAACTGCAAGGTTTTTATAGTAATTGGGATTCTGCTGGCCTTGAAATAACAGCTGTGCAGGGGAAATTATTTTATAAACGTCATAGAAAAATTTTCCGAATGCGCTCAGGACCTGATCTGAACCAGCCCTGTAAAATTTAGTTCCTGAATGTGAAAGATTTTTTGCTATACCTTTAAGCTGCCTTCTTTTGAGAGCTTCAGGGTCGTTTCCGCTGAAAAGCGAAGAAAAAAGACTCTGAAAAAATGACATGCCGGACGAATTTTTACCCATAGTTTAAATATGAATTAATAAGTAGAAACTGTCAAGATTTATAAACGGGTAAGCGATTGCAGCGGCGGCGAAAGCCGTTGCGAAGCAATGGAGCGCGTAAGGCGCGGAACCCGCGAGAATGGCTTTGCCATTCTCGTTACGAGTTTACCGTCGGTAAACTCGCGAAAGCGCGGCGCAGGTTTACCTGCGATACCCCCGGAAAAGAATATATATTTTGGAGATTGCCTCCTGATTATCGGGAAAAACTTCCCTTGCAGGTCGTCTTCCCGCTGTTGTCTTATCACTTTCTCTTTAATTTATGCTTATTTTCTGTTATAACTATAGTAGAGATTAATTTTCTATGGGGGTTTAATTTTTTATGCTTAGAAAGTTGACTGCAGTTGCACTTTTATGTGTCTGTTCTGCTTTATATGCTTATAATCCGCCGGCAGGAGGTCAGAATCTTTTCCGCATTGCCTCTCCGGATCTTCTGACTGATGCTTCCTCTTCTGCGGGCGGGGCTCTGTCAGGTGTTTCTCCTGATTCTGTTGTTAATAATCCTGCTTTAACTGCCTATGAGCAGCGCATTGTCCTTAATCTTTCCGGAACACTGCTTTTTGACAGTAAGGACGCATCTGATAAATCAATGGGTGGTGCTTTTGAAGGAGGAATTCTTTTCCCTTCAAGATGGTGCGTTTCTTCATTTTTAATGCAGGGAATTTTTGTTCCTTTTTATGAAATGCATCTTGGAAATAACTTTGCCCTTTCTGCAAATGTTGCAAAAGACCTTAATGACAAGCTTGCAATCGGTATGAACTTTGCCGCAGATTTTTTCTGGGGTTATGATTCAGACTGGGCGGGCGGTGTAAATATGGGCGCTCTGTATAAGTTCGGAGACCTTTTCTTTATGAAAGACCTTCGGTTTGGCGCAGCCCTCCTTAACGTAGGAAAAACTCTTAAGCATACTGATGTTCACGGTGTAAAAGAGGATTATGCTTCTGACTGGCCTGGAATTGCTACTCCAAAAATGGGAATTGCAGCCTGCCTTCTCGATAAGCCTAATTTTGATATTGGTGCAAGCGTTGATTTTTCTTTCCCTGCTTTTCAGGACTTTGTTTTTGATGCAGGATTTCAGATTCTTATCTGTGATATCGTAAAAGTAAGTTCGTCATGGGAATATGACGTATGTGAATATTCAGAAGGCGCAAAGAATATCGTTCCTTCTTTAGGCGTAAGCGTTCAGTTCAAGTTTAATTCTAAGGACGGTTCAATTCTTGCAAATAAGGGCTGGGCTCAGAGTGAAATGACTGCCGGTGCTGCATGGAAACAGCTTTATAAAAATGTAAATGCAGTAAGTGCCGGTGCAAAACTTAACTTAGGCCTTAAAGATACACAGCCGCCTGAGATTATTTTGTGGGGAGAAGAATAATGAAAAAGACACTCTTAACTTTTGGCGCAGTTTTATGTGCTTCTCTGCTTTACGGCGAAAAAGGACCTGTTTACATTTCGCCGAACAATGATGGTGTTCAGGATGTTCTTGAAGTTCCTCTTCAGATTAAAGAAAAACGCTATGTAAGCGAATGGAGTTTTATAATCAGAAACGAAAAGGGTGAAGTAATCCGTACAATCGGAAACAAAGAAAAACGCCCTGAACGCCTCGGCCTTAAAAACTTTTTCAAGCAGATGGTAACTCCAAAAACAGGTGTAACAATTCCTGCTTCTGTAACCTGGAACGGTATCATGGATAACGGAGAAACAGCTCCTGACGGAACTTATTATTATTCTTTCTCTGCTTCTGATGATAACGGAAATTCTGCAACTACAAGCCAGCTTGTCGTAATCGTAGATAATACAGCACCAGAGATTGAACTCACACAGCCTTCTCAGGATGCAAAAATCTTTGGTGAAGGAGCCAAGGCATCCCTTTCAATTAAGCAGGACGGTTCAAAGGAAGATTTATGGACCGGTACTTTCAGTGATGCTGCAGGTACTCCTGTACGCGTGTTCAAATGGACTGAAAGTGAACCTCTTAAATTTGACTGGTCTGGAACAGATGATAACGGCGTATTTGTAAAAGACGGCGTATATTCATATAAAATTACAGCAACCGACCGTGCAGGAAACGTTTCTGCTCCGGCTGTTATTTCAAATATCATTTACTCTGCAGAAAAACCTGCAACAAACATTACACTTACAGGCGGAAGATATTTTTCTCCAAACGGTGACGGTGTAAACGATACTGTTTCATTTGAAGTAAAAATTCCTGCCCCTGACCAGAGTAAAACTGGAAATAAACTTGTAGAATGGGCTGTTTCTGTAGAAGATAAAGACGGTAAGGCTGTTAAGACTTTCTCAGGCACAGATAATCCGCCTTCATCAGTTGTATTTGACGGAAAGACAGATAACGGTTCTGCCGCACCTGAAGGCATTTATTACGCTAAAGTAACTGCAAAGTACCTTAACGGCTTTGAAACAGTTCCTCTTAAATCACCTGAGTTTATGCTCGATAATACTGCACCGAATGTAAAGGTTTCACTTTCTAATTCAACTTTCTCTCCTGACGGAGACGGAAATCTTGATGTACTTGAAATCTCCCAGGTTACGGCTGCAAACGGTGGTTCACCTGTTTCAAACTGGACTGGTGTTGTAACAGATGCAGCGGGAACAATTGTAAAGACTTTTGATTTTGGTTCATTCCTTCCTGAAAAACTTGTATGGAACGGTCTTGATAAATCAAACGTCCTTTCAAAAGACGGTTCGTACCGCTATACACTTTCTGCAGGAGATGCTGCGGGAAACTCTGTAAAAATTGATTCTCCGCTTTTTAGTCTCGATACAAGTAAAACAGAACTTATTCTTACTGCAAGTCCTGCTGCCTTTAATCCTTCTTCCGGAAGCGTAAAGTTTACTCCGGTAGTTAAGAGCGGAAGTTCGGTAAAAGACTGGAAAATTGAAGTTAAAGATACAAAGGGAACTGTAGTATGGTCACAGAGTGCCCAGAGAGCTCTTCCTGCTGTTATTGAATGGAACGGTCTTGCTTCTGACGGAAGCAGAACTGCAGACGGACTTTATACTGCAAAACTTTCAACTGAATCTGCAAACGGTGCTAAGGCTGTAACTGTATCCCAGCCGTTTACAGTTGATACGGTTTCACCTTCAATTGAACTTTCTGTACCATACACAGTATTCTCTCCTGACGGGGACGGTAACCGCGACAATGTACCTGTAACCGTAAAATCATCAAAAGAAGAAAAATGGACAGCTGCAGTTCTCAACTCAAAGAATCAGACTGTAAAATCATATTCATGGACTGGAACTGTTCCTGCCTTTGCATGGGACGGTACAGATGACAGCGGAAACAAAGTTGCTGACGGTACTTACAAAATGGTATTTGCAAGTACAGACGCCGCAGGAAACAAGGCTTCAGCAGAAATTGCAGGCCTCACAGTTGATAAGAGGGAAACAAAGGCTTATGTAACTGCCGACAGTGAATACTTCTCTCCGAACGGAGACGGAATTGCTGATGTTCAGAAGTTTACTGTAAGGACAAGCCTTGCTGAAGGTATTTCAAACTGGTCATTCAGCATTACAAGTGCAGAAGGAAAAGTTGTACGCAAGTGGACAAGTGCAGATTCAAAAAATCTTCCTGCAGTAATCAACTGGGACGGAAACGGAACAGACGGCAAGGTATGTGAAGGTGCATTTACAGGAAATCTTGCCCTTTCATATGAAAAAGGAAACACAGTGACTGCAGTATCTTCTGCATTCATCTGTACAGTTACTCCGCCTCAGCTTACTGTAAAAACAGCACCACGCTATTTCTCTCCTGATAACGACGGTGAAGATGATGATCTTTACATCCAGTTAAAAGGAAAGAGTGCAGTTCCTCTTAAAAACTGGTCATTCCAGATTAACGACCCTGAAAACGGCAAGAAGTTCTGGTCTGTAAACGGAAAACAGACAATTACAGAAAGACTTGTATGGGACGGACGCGGAAACAACGGTGAACTTGTTCAGTCTGCTATGGATTATCCTTATGTATTTACTGCAACAGATTCACTCGGCATGACAAGCACTGTTGAAGGTAAAATCAGCGTGGACGTTCTTGTAATCCGTGTAGGAGATGTCCTTAAGATGGCTGTTCCTTCAATTATTTTCCGCTCAGATGCTGCTGACTTTAAGACAGAAGACGAAATCAAGGGCGGAATCAAGGCAAGCCAGAAGGCAAACAATGAACGCGTACTCAAGCGTATTGCCCAGATTCTCAACAAGTTCAAGAATTACACTGTAACTATTGAAGGTCACGCTAACAATGTTTCAGGTACTGAAGCAGAAGAAAATCAGGACACTGTACAGTACGGAAAGGCATTAAAGCCGCTTTCTCAGGAAAGAGCTGAATTCGTAAAGAGCGAACTCAAAAAGAACGGAGTTGACGGTTCACGCCTTACAGCCGTAGGCCGCGGAGGAAGCCAGCCTGTTGTTGCAAGAAGTGATAAAGACAACTGGTGGAAAAACCGCCGCGTTGAGTTTATCTTAAACAAATAGACCTTTTTCTTTATACTGAAAGCCGGATGACAGATTTTTCTGAAAATTCCGGCTTTTTTTATGGGGGAGGGACTTTATAAATTACTGTCCCCGGATTTATTTTCAATCAGTATTATGCTTACAAAAGAACAGCTTACAGCACTTGCCGACAGATACGAAACTCCTGCTTTTTTAGAAAAAGACCCTTCAAAGTTCATGCACCGTTTTCTGAGCGAAGCGGGCGGAAATGCGGCAGATGCAGAACTTACGGCCTTTATTGCAGCAAACCTTGCTTTTGGAAGGCGGGAGCAGATTTTAAGTCATGTCGAGATGATTTTAGGTTTTATGAAAAAAGACGGCATGAAACCTGTTGAATGGGTGCTCTCCGGTTCTTACAAAAAATATTTTACTGACTCCTGTGCTTCTTTTTACAGAATGTATAAGTACGCTGATATGTGGATTTTTTTTGACAGTGTCAAAAGCTTCCTGGAAAAAGAGGGGAGTTTAGGCGCATTTTTTAAAAAGGAATGGGAGAGAAAAATACAGGAGGGCTGTGTCCCGTTCTATGAAGCAGCAGATGGAGATGTAAGTTTGAAGAAAGGCGGGGTAATTTTTTTACATTCGGTTATTGCCTCTTCTTTTGAAAAGCCGTGTGCTTTAATTTCAAAATCAGAAAACGGCTGTGCAAAAAAACTTAATATGTTTTTGCGGTGGATGGTGCGTGATAATTCGCCTGTAGACCTTGGTCTTTGGACGTGGTATGACAAAAAAAATCTTTTGATGCCCCTCGACACTCATGTTATGCATCAGGCGGCAGAAGCAGGGTTTATAAAAAAATCAGCGTCAGGAAAGATACCTCAGGCAAACCTGAAGACCTGTCTGGCGCTGACTTGTAAAATGAAGGAGTTTTTTCCTTCCGACCCAGTCCGTTCAGATTTTGCTCTTTTTGGACTGGGAGTAAACCAGGGAAAGTAAAAACTTACCTGCAGTTTATTTTATTTAGAATACGTATGACCAGAAAAGACCTGTTGACCAGCATTTTCTGTCTGTTCCGTCAAAGGCTGTGCGCTGTTCAAAATCAATGTAAACAGCAAAGCTTGTATTTTTTGACATTTCAAATGTGATTTCAGGGCGGAGGTCTAAGATGTGACCGCCGTTCCAGTCATTTGTTTCAGCAGCATCATCCCATCTGTCGTCTTTTGAGCCCTGTGCCCATGACCCCCAGAAAATAAAGCCGAGTTCGTTTGTAATTGAGAAAGAAAGTGTTCCTCCTGTGTACCAGGCTGTGTCGTAGTGCGGGTTCTGGAAGAAGTTGAGGCCGAGTTCAGGACGAACCTTGAATTTTGTATTAGGAATAATAAAGGTAACGGCTGCACCTGTTCCGTATGCCTGGTCATGTTCTGCGTCTGTAAAAAGTGAGTCTGCAGCGGCATACATGTCGAGGATAAAGTTATCTGCTCCGATTGTTGCTCCGGTATAGAAGTTTGCCTGGTCATCAAAAGCTCCTTCTAAGGCAGCGGCAATTGAAAGCCATTTAACAGGCTGAATCTGTGCACCTAAGTTAACTGCAGGATCATCGGTGTTGAAGCCGTTAGGAATTGCTGCTCCCAGCTGGAATTTCATGTCTTTTGTATTATAGAAATAGCGGATGCCTGCAGCCCGTTTTGCATATTTATTTGCATATGGAACAAAGCCTACTACATCGGCTGAGCCCGGGGCGTCAACTGTAAATTTATATGTTCCGCATTCGTCAGAAGAAGTCTGTGTTACTGCGCCTGCGCGGTCATCATAGGAAGTTGAAAAACCTCCCTGACGAACGTGGGCATCATGTTCCCAGAGCCAGTTTCCGTAGCGGGGAGCAGGACCAACCTGCCAGTTGAGTTTTGTTCCTACACCCACATCAAGATTCTTTGAAGGGTGCCAGATAAAGTTTACATAGTATGAGTCCTGCTTTGTATTGGAAACGTTTGCCTGGTTGTTGATTGTAGCACCAGTTTTTATGTTTGCGACATTGGCGGCTGTCGTGCCGTCAAGTGTATTATCGCCTGCTCTGTATCCTCCGTTTCTGACTCCATATTTAAGTGAAAGAGGGTTGAGGTTTGAAGTTCCGAAAACGAAGTTGTCTACGTTTCCGTCATTTGCGTAGTTTGCAAGGAAGCTCCAGTTAAGCATTCCTTCAATGGTAAAGTTTCCCCGGTCAAAACGTGCCTGGAATGTGTCCGTAAAGCCGTAGAACATGGCGCTGCCGTCAATTGGAGCTCCAAAACCTGTCCATGCAGTGTTTTTCATCTGTTCTTTGTCTAAAACCTGTGCGCTTAAAACACAAGCGCAGAGAATTAAAGAACCTAAAACTGCTGAAAGTTTTTTCATTTTAGTTTTTCCTCCGAAGATAGGGTAAATTAAAGCAGCCTTCAAAACTTAACTTTTTTATGGTGCTTAAGCTTACCTTTATCATTTGCCATAATTATATAAAAATGAACAAAATAAGTCTGTTTTCACTAATTAAAATTTATGTTACAATTCTTACATCTTTGCTTTTTATCAATTAAAGCAAACATTTTGGAGATTTTAAAATGGCAAAAAATGAAAAACCTGCATCTGATCCACATGCATGTACACTGGACAAAATCATTTCACTTTGTAAGAGAAGGGGCTTTGTTTATCAGGCTTCTGAAATTTACGGCGGTCAGGCCGGTGCCTGGGATTACGGTCCGCTTGGAGTAGATTTTAAGCGTAATATCCAGAATGCCTGGTGGAAGGAAATGACTCAGCTTCATGATGATGTAGTTGGTCTTGATTCAGCAATTTTTCAGCATCATACAACATGGAAGGCTTCAGGTCACGTAGACCACTTCTCAGATCCGATGGTTGACTGTCTTGAATGTCAGGCACGCCACCGCGCAGATAAACTCATCGAAGACTTTGTTGCAGCAAATCCGGATAAAGATCCTGGAAAGCCTGTAGATACAATGAGCCACGAAGAAATGAAGGCTTACATTGACGCTAACATTAACTGTCCGACCTGTAAAAGCGAAAACCGCAAATATACTGCAGTACGCGAATTCAACCTTATGTTCAAGACTTATCAGGGACCAATTGCTGACGAAAGTCACCTTATCTATCTTCGTCCTGAAACCTGTCAGGGTATTTTTACAGACTTCAAGAGCATCGTTCAGTCAAACCGCATGAAAGTGCCTTTCGGTGTTGCTCAGGTTGGTAAGTCTTTCCGCAATGAAATCATCTTTAAGAACTTTATTTTCCGTACCTGTGAATTTGAACAGATGGAAATGGAATATTTCTGTAAACCTGGCACTGAGGATGAAACTTTTGAACGCTGGAGAAAAGACCGCTGGAATTTCTACCTCAAGTACGGTATTGCAGAAAAGAACCTCAAGTGGCATCACCACGACAAGCTTGCACACTACGCAAAAGACGCTTATGACGTTACATATAACTTCCCGATCGGTTTTGAAGAAGTAGAAGGAATTCACAGCCGCACTGACTTTGACCTTTCACAGCACCAGCAGTATTCAAAAAAGGACATGTCTTACATCGACCAGGAAGACGGAAACAAAAAATATGTTCCTTACGTAATTGAAACTTCTGCCGGCCTTAACCGCAACTTCCTCATGTTCCTCTGTGAAGCATATGAAGAAGAAAATGTAGGAAAAGACGGTCAGGAAGATTACCGTACAGTCCTTCACTTAGACCCTCGTCTTGCACCGATTACTGTTGCAGTTCTTCCTTTAATGAAGAAAGACGGTCTTGCAGAAAAAGCAAAGGAAATTCAGCACCTTCTCAAAGAAGACTTTGTAACAGATTATGATACATCTGGAACTGTAGGAAAGCGCTACCGCCGTCAGGATGAAGTAGGAACTCCGTTCTGTGTAACAGTTGATTACGACACTATCACCGAAAACAACGAAGACGGATCTGCAAATCCTCTCTTTGATACAGTTACAGTACGTTACCGCGACTCAATGGAACAGGAAAGGGTAAAACTTTCTGACCTTCACACATTCCTTTTTGCCGCAATTAAAAACTACAAACCTGTTGTACGCTAAAGCGTAACGCCTGATTCGTAATGCGTAATCACATTGTTTCGTGCAATTACAAATTACGCATTATGAACTGTGAATTGATCTATGGATTACATAGCGTTAGGAAAATCTAATCTTTTAGTCAGCAGAACTGCTCTTGGCGCTATGGCGCTCGCAAACGTAAGCGATGATGAGGAAGCCTCTAAAATAATCAGCAGCGCTTACGAAGGCGGGGTTAATTTTTTTGATACAGCGCGCACCAGTGAAGAAAGCGAGAGGCGTCTTGGAAATGCTCTTCATGGTTCAATCCGAAAAGATATATATGTTGCAACAAAAACCAAGGCTCATACTTCAGATGAGATTGCTGAAGATATCGATTTAAGCCTTACAGCCCTCAAAACAGATTATATTGACCTCTATCAGCTTGATAATCCTTCTATTCTTCCTAAAGAGGGCGGGGATGACAGGGTAATTGAAAAACTCCTGAAATTAAAAAAAGACGGTGTAATTCATCATATCGGTGTGTGCACTGAAAGCTTTGAACTTGCCCGTGAGCTTTTGAATTCCGATGGTCCGTGGGAAACGCTGCAGTATCCTTTTAATCTTCTGTGTCCTGAAGAAGTACAGGAACTTGTTTTTGACTGTCGTGAAAAAGACGTCGGCTTTATTGCGATGCAGCCTCTGTGCGGCGGCGTTATTCAGGATATTCCTCTTGCCCTTGGTTTTTTCAATCAGTTTGATTATTCTGTGCCTGTATGGGGCGCTCACAGTCAGGAAGAACTTCAGCAGATTCTTTACTTTACGGAAAATCCGCCTGTCGTTGATGAAAAGTTCCTTCAGGAACTTGAAAACGCAAGGATGTTCTTTAACTGAGTTTTCAGTGAATCCGTGCGCCGTTTTTATTTTAAGTTAAACTGTTTTAAGATGTCTTCACTTTCCTGCTTGTTTAATACGCGGATAATCTTATTGGTCTGGGAATCGGTCTGAACTGTTACCGGTCCGCCGGATGCATCTGTTTCGCCTATGATTGAAACAATAGGGTTTCCAGGACTTGTAGGATTAACATCTGTAACCTGGGCAATTTTTCCGTTTGAAAGATAAACATAAGCTCCAATCGGGAAGAGAGAAAGAGAGTAGAGAAGGGCCTTGATTACTGTATCATCAAACTGTTTTCCTTCGTTTTTAAGGATTTCAATCATTGCGTCATAAGTTGAACGGGCCTGCTTAAAATGACGCGGAGCTGTAATTGCTTCAAAGGTGCATGCAATTCCGATTATTTTTGCAAAAATATCAATCTGAGTGCCGTTGAGTTTTCTCGGGTAACCTGTTCCGTTTTCACGTTCGTGGTGTTCGAGAATTCCAAGCTGAATCTGGCTGGGGAAGTTATTTTCTTTTACGATGTTAAAACCAAGTACTGCATGTGTTGCAAGCTTTGCACGCTCTCCAGGAGAAAGACGGCGGTCTGTCATGTAAAGCTGCGGCGGAAGGCGGATCTGTCCTATTTCATGGAGAATGCAGCAGATTCCAAGGTCAATAAGTTTTGTAAGCGGCATGCGGAGCTGAAGACCGATTACAATTGCAATTACTGTAGAACGCATGCTGTGGCTTATAAGATAGTTTTTACTAATTGTGTCCTGGGAAGGAGTGATTCTTAAAACAAAGCGCCTGTTTTCTTTGATGAAAATACAAAGTTCTTTTACTGTATCAGTAAGTTCACTGTAGTTGAGGACTTTGTGAGTTGCGTAGTGAGTATAAACGGCGGTTATATAGTTCATGTATTCGTTGTAAACTGTATTTACAACGCTCATGCGGGATTTTTCGTTATTTGAAATGTCATCGTGTGCTTTTTCGATTACTTTTTTTACGTTATTGCTTATCTGGGATTCAGGTGTTTCAATTTTTTCAGCGCCGACTTCTTCAAAGGAAACATTTTCAAAGTCAGTAGAAACAGGTGCTGCAGAAGAAGCCACTCCCTGTGAACCGTTTGAATAAACTACTTTAAAATCCCATTCAAGAAGTGCTTTTTTTAAGGCATCTGTAAACGGGCATGTTGAATTCAGCAGTATAAACTGTTTATCCAGTAAAAGATCCTGAGTAAAAAAAGAGTTGTCTTTTAACGTTATAACCGGAAACGAATTCATTTTTAATTCACCGTTCTTATTTTCGGCAATCCAGAATAAAATCTTTAATGCTTAACAACAGCAGGGAACTGCCCCTTGAGGAATATATGATAAAACCCTCACCTAATACTATAACCCATTTAAATAAAAAAAAGAGAAGAAACCTTACACTTTTCTTCTCTTTTTAAACATGGAGAGCCGTTAATCACTACGGCAAGACGCCTTTATTTTTCAAGGCGTCTGGATGTTTGAGTAACTCAGATGAATCACTCACGCCCTGTAATTAACTAAAGACATTTAAATTATCGAATGAAAACCGGGCGGACTTTAGGGCAATTTATAAATATTTTTTGTAGAGGCGGATTGATTCGAGGAGCTCTGTGTAGATGATTTTAGATTTTAAGAAAAGTGCCTTGCTTTTATCCTGCGGAAAAACTGTTTCTTCAAATATTTTATTCAGGCGGCTTTCTGTCGGAAAAACAAGGGAGGCAGCTTCTTTCTGCTTTGAGTGAAGAATCAGATTATCTGTCTGTTCAAGTTCCCTGAGGGCGCGGGATTGTCTGGAAGGATCTGTTTCTGAAAGCATTTTTGAGCACAGGTTCTGTCCTTTTTTTGCAAGGGAGTATAATTCTTCAAAACCTTCGTTAAGTTCTTTCAGCGCCTTGTTGAAAGATTCTTCATATTCACTGCGCATTGAAGGGGAGGCGTTTTTTTCTGCTTCAAAAAAAACTTTTTTTAATTCTTCTGCCTCTTTTAGATTTAAAAGTTCTTCTGTGTTTTTCACTTTAAATCCAGGAATTGCAAAGGATTTTGAAGAAAGCGACCAGGAATTAACTTCCGTGAATTTTTGTGCCTGACTTTCAAACCACCAGGCAAACATTTTCATTTTGCTGTCTGTAAAAAGCGGTTTTCCATCATAGTCAAAAACGCTTTCTTTTCCTGAAGAGAATATAGAAAGTGCAAGTTTCTGCTCAGAAGTTTTTGTGCGGCAGGAACTAAGATGAGAAGCTTCTTCAAAAAGAGAACCGCGGATATGGCTTTCTGACCTCGGGTAGCCTAAATCAAGTCCTGCGCAGTAAATGTTTTTTGTTCCTGTAAGACGGGCAAAATCCCAGGCAGTCGTTGAAACTGAACCTCCTGAGCCGAGCTGACCTTTTTCTCCCAGTTTTTTTTCAAAGAACTGTCCGAGAGGAAAGAGGGAGGAGCAGAGAACTGTTTTGCGGCAGTTGAAGCGGTAAACTGAAGGCCATGCGGCAGATTCTGTAATCAATACGCTTGAGGGACTTTTTAAGCCTGCAATATGGCGCCATGCATAATACTGGGGATCTGTAAGAACAATAAAATCAGGTTCAACGCCGTTCTTTAAGCAGGCTCTTAGAGCTGTGTCTACTGCAACAATGAGCATCCTCTTTTTAAGTTCCTTTAAGTGAGGTAAAACTTCGCTGAGGGTTGGGCCTGCACTTACAAGAAGAACTGGAAGATCAGGAGGACATTTTTCTGCGTAGATTTTTACACCCTCGAGTTTTCCGAATGCTTTGATATTTTTGCAGCTGTTTTTAAGCCAGAGCCGGGAAAATTTTTCCAGTGTTGCGCTGTTAATTTTTACTTTCTGTTTGTTGCGTTCAATTAAGGCTTTCAGTGAATCAAAGTAGGAACGGGCATGAGCCGTCTGGTTTTTGTTTTCGATTACAGCCGTGTGATTAAAGCCTGCGCTTCCTTCAATTAAGGCTGTTACTTCCTGAAGCTGTGCCTCAAGAAGAAGAATCAGGCTTTTGTGTTTAAAAAGAGTTTCGAAGTCAGTGTATTTTAATGCGGCAAAAAAGAAGTCAGGGGAGGGCTCAACAATTATTATTGTTTCGTCAGGAAAGTTTTTTGCGTATTCAAGCGGGGCATAGCCTAAGCCCATTGAGAAAAAGGCTGCAGCCCAGATATTTTCGCTTTTTATTGTTTTTACAGCACTTTCAGCTTCGCGAAGGGGATTATAAGCTGAGTGAAGGAGCAGACCGTTTTCTTTTGCGGTTAATTCTCCCGCTTTTGACGGCAGGACTTCCCAGAAATCAAATTCTGGTTCTGTCATATTCAATAAATTAAGTTCTTTTGCAAGAGAAGGAAATCTCTGAGAAAAAAGACTGATATTTTTATTCCAGATAGAGTTCAATTTCCGTTTCCTGAGTAAGAGTTTCGCCCGGTTTTGGATTCTGGTCAGTTACCCAGCCGTTTCCGTTGATTTTTATTTTTATGTCTTTGCGGTTTAAAAGCTGCAGAAGGCTTCTCTTTGGAAGGCCTGTAAAATCTGGAACTTTATCGCCTATCTTGATTTCTGCATCACTTTCGATTTTTATAAGTCCGTTATGCGCAAGGCTTGCGGCTCCGCCGCGGCTCATACCAAGATGGTCGATGATTATACTTGCGGCTTCACCGATAACTGGTGCTACAATTCGTCCCGCATAGGTTTCGCCCTTTGCTTTTTCAATTACGATGTAGAGGATGATTTCAGGCTTTTCTACAGGGAAAATTGCAATACAGTTTGAGATGAAGTCTGTCTTAGAATAGCCGCCGTTTACTGGATCTGCCATCTGCGCAGTACCTGTTTTTACACCGATTGAAATATCGCCGAGATTTGCCCTTGATCCGGTTCCTGCCTGTGCTACAGTCTGCATACAGCTTAAAATATAGCGCGCTGTCTTTTCACTGATTACCTGATTTTTTAATGCAGGCTGATGTACGTATTCTTCAACGCCAGACTGGCTTGTAATCTTTTTGATTAAAGTAAGGCGGGCAGGTGAGCCTCCGTTAGCAATTGCTGTTGCGGCCTGCACCATCTGAAGGGCGCTTACAGAAATTTCCTGACCGATTGCAATTGTCGGTTTTGAGCGGGCTGACCAGAAACGGTCGCTTGTGTTTCTGACAGCGCCGGCTGTTTCTCCCGGGAGTTCAATTCCGGTTTTTGAGCCGAATCCGAAATTCCTGATTCGCGCAAGGAACTGCTCGCTTTCAATTTTTTCTGACATCTGTGCGAGTGCATCGTTACAGGAATATTTTAAGGCGTCGCGGGCTGTAATCCAGCCGTGGTGGTCAAGACAGGTGATTTTTATGCGTTCGCCTGAGTTTGTCCTTTTTTCATAGATTCCGTCGCACAGAAAAATATCGTTTTCTGAAATTGCTCCTGAATCAAAAAAGTTTGCAATTGAAAAGATTTTAAAAACTGAACCCGGTTCGTAGCTTTCTGTTGCCGGGCGGTCTTTCATTTCTTCTTGGGATGCAGTTGTGTATTCGTTTAAGTTTACTGACGGCAGTGAAATATATGAAAGTATTTCTCCTGTCTTTGCTTCTGCTGCAATGAGCATGAGGCTTGCTGCCTGAGTTTTTGTAATGGCATCTCTTGCAACTTTTTCAAGCTTGAACTGAAGGTTTGCATCAAGTGTAAGATAGACATTCTTTCCTGCTACATCTACAGGTGCCTCTGGATTTACAGGAGGTGAAAGGGTGTTCTGCTGTGTGTATTCAATTCCTGCAAGACCTGTTCCGTCGTTTCCCATGTAGCCGATTACCTGGCTTGCAAGGTTGTTTTCCGGGTATACGCGGCCGGGAATCCTGTCAAAGCGGACTGCAGAAATGAGACCGTTTTTGTCGGTTATGTCACGGAGAAGTTCATAGGTATTCTGGTCGATTTTCTTTTTTATGTAGACAAAAGAAGAGTTTGAGGCGGCTGCAATCGTTGCGGTAAGTTCTGTTTCGCTTAATTCAAGAACAGGGGCAAAAAGCCTTGCAAACTGGCCCAGGTCTTTTATTGAAGACGGAGTAACGCCCACATGATAGAAATTGGTTGAAACTGCGAGAGGTTTTCCGTTTTTGTCGAAGATTGAACCGCGCTGGACAAGGGGAGACCAGGTTTTCTGTTCAGTGACTGGTTTAAAAGCGAGGACGGCGTATTTATAGAATACGTACAGAGCAAAAACTGCGGCAAGAGCACACAGAATATATACCCTTAATTTTTTTAAGTAACCGTTCACCTGCATAAAACTTTACCCAGCACATTTATTTCTTTGACAAAGCCGTAATCCCTGGAATCGACGGAATGTTCATAATTATCTCCGACGGCAAGAATGTAGCCTTCTGGTACCTGATTTATTGTACATAAATTGAGGTACTGAAGTTTTGTCAAAGGAATGACTTTATCCCCTGTTTTTAAAGTATATACTGGTTTTGCTGAATATTCCAGTAATTGACCTGAAACAGCGGCACATCTTTTTACGACTATTTTATTATTATACAGATAAATAACTGCATCGCCTGGCTGAACTTTCCGCCATTTGATAAGCAGATGATTTGACCAGGGCTTAATAAGTCCGTAATGAAGTTTATTTACGGCAAGTACGGATTTATCTTTTATGGCAGGTTCCATCGAGATTCCTGAGACATGAAGAAAATCAATTACAAACAGTTTGAGCAGAACTCCGGCAAAAATACCGAGGCAGATGATGAGGAGTGCATGTTTATTACTTTTTGAAAGGTTTTGTGAGTTCATGTTTTTTCTAATATAACGCATTTTGATTTCCGATAATAGATATATGCAGATTATCAGTTATGTAGGCTCTTCCTGTAGAAACAGAAGTTCAGCCGGACCAAAAAGTTTTTTATTAAAGTTAACGACAAAGACCCGGGATTTCGGAGATTTTGAAAATTCAAGAAAACTTAAGGGGCTTCTGGCATTTGATTTTGTACGCGTGCCAAAAATCAATTTCTGGTCTTTGCTTCGTCCTGTACGTCTGACAACACTATGCTGCTGTCTTTTTATTGCAGTAACAGTTCCTTACGGTCTTTTTAAAGCTTTTTCTTATTTTGAAAGTTATACGGGGCCTTTAAAGCTTGGTCTTTCCTATGAAAATGAGCTTGATATTCTTAACGGGGCAATGACTAAATTTGCAATGCAGAATACGGGCGGAAGCTTTGATGAAAACGGCAATGTAATCGGTGATGACGGAAAGATTCTTACTGCCGGTTCTCTTGGAATCGCAAAAGCAGTTGCATATCAGACTTATAAAGTAAAAAGCGGAGATACAATTTCTTCAATTGCCTTAAAATCAGGTCTTACAAATATTTCTACACTTATTGCAGTCAATGGAATTGATAATGTCCGTACTTTACGCGCAGGACAGAAACTCCGTATTCCAAATCAGGACGGTCTTACTTACAGAGCGGGCAGGGGAGATTCTTTAAACTCGATTGCTTCAAGATATTCTGTAACAGTAGAACAGCTTGTTGATGTAAATGACCTTTCAAACGGTATCTTAAGTGTCGGTCAGGAACTTTTTATTCCCGGTGCAAGAATGGATTCAGCCTCGCTGCGTAAGGCAATGGGAGAACTTTTCATCTGCCCGATTACTGCAAAATACCGCATTTCAAGTTATTTTGGACCTCGTGCAGATCCGTTTACAGGCGTTGCTTCAAGACATACCGGTATTGATCTTGCCTGTCCAACCGGAACTCCTATTCTCTGTACAATGAGCGGAAAAGTTGTTTATGTCGGATGGAGCAGTATTTTTGGAAATTATGTTATAATTAATCATGGAAACGGTTATCAGACCCTTTACGGACATATGTCAAAAACACTCTGCCGTACAGGTCAGACCGTAAGCCAGGGAACAAGAATCGGTCTTGTAGGTTCAACAGGTTACTCAACGGGACCTCACCTTCATTTTACAGTTTATAAAAACTCTAAGCTGGTAGATCCGCTTAGTTTAATCAAAAGATAGAACAGGAATTAAAATATGAAATCAGTTTGTGTTTGCGGCGGCTGCGGACGTACAATTGACAATGACTTTCTTTACTGCCCGTGGTGCGGTCAGGAAAAAATGCATAATAAACAGGATGCACTTGATGCTGTCTTTAAGCAGCTTGAAGAAAAGCAGGCGGAGGACAGGGCAAGGCGTCTTGCAAAACTGGAAAAGGAACTGGACGATCTTGAACAGGACCTTTCGATTCTGGCTTTAAGTGCGGAGATGGCTAAATGAAAAAAAAACTGACAGCGGTTGTTTTACTTACAGCCGCTTTTTGTGTTTACGCAGATATTTCTTTTGAAAATCCAAATCTCAATGATGAGGGAAAACTTCTTTTTTCTGTAAATCATAAAATCAGCGGAAGTCCTGAGTATGCAGCTGCATTTTTAGGTGATGCGGCTTCTCTTTCAACTGCAAAAATCCTTACCTGCTATCCTGAAAAAATGGAGCTTCTTTCAAAAGGTTCTGTACTTCAGGTAAGAAACCGCTGGGGGACTGCGCGCTGGAACGTTGCCGACCAGAATCTTGCCTGGGTTTCGCGTACAGATTCAATTCCTGTATATGCAGAAAGACAGCTTCCTCAAAGCGTAAGTCCTGACGGAAAATGGATCTGCGCCATCAAAAAAACAGGAGCTGTTAGCGGTGAACTTGTCTTAAAAAACGCTTCAACCCTGCAGGAAACTGTTCTTAATAAAAATGCTTCACTTGATTATGAAAAAGTTCCTGTTCACTGGAATCCGGACAGTTCAAGTGTTCTTTATGAAAAAGACGGCGTAGTGTATTTCTGTGATCCTAAGGCCGCTTTTCAGAAAGTGCAGCTTACTGAAAGCTACAGAAAAATAGGGCGGGGTACAATTGCCAGTGTATACTGGGCAAATTCAAAGACTTTAATTTATATTGATAACGACCTTATTTACCGCATCAATTCTACTGAACTTTATACACGCGGTCTATATTCTGATATGGTGGGAACAGGAACTGTAACGGGCCGCCTGCCTGTGAGCTTCAACGGTTACAGGGACAGTTTTTCAGTTAATCAGACAGTAACAAATCTTGTTTTAATTCAGTCCAATAAAATTGCCAGTCTTTTTTATCTTGAAGAAAAAGGCTTTGAATATTTAATTCCTGTATTTTCAAAAACAATTACCGATTTGAACGGAAATGTGGTTCAGGTAAAAACTTTCTGGAATGCACAGAATGAATGTCTTTTATGGATCGATGTTTTAGGATTTGAAGACGGAAATCAGAAGACCTGCGTTGCCCAGCTGGGACAGTCACTTAAAACTCTTGCAGTTTTAAAAGAAACAGGAGATATCGTAATAAGTGAAGACGGCAGAAAGGGCGCTTTTTCTCAGGGAACTTCTGTTTTTGTATATGACCTTTCAGACTGGAAACTTTTAAACCGTCTTGACGGGGAAAAAGTCCTTTCTTATATCTGGAGTGGAAATGATGTTCTTTTTGTCGGCGGAGAATCAACCGTGCGCCAGTGGAATATCGGTACAGGCGGAGATAAAAGCAGCTACAGGATTTTATTTCTTTCTGCCTGTTCAAATGCCGTATGGAACTCTCAGACTTCTGTATGCGGTGAAGATCCGGTCAGAAGCGGTGTCTGGTATGACTATGATATGACTTCTGGAAAATGGAGCCGCTGTCAGACAAGACCTGAAAATACAGAAGGCACAGTTCAGAACGGAAAATACCGAGTATTTACAGGAAATACTCCTAATAAAAAGTTTTCGAGCACTCTTTATGTCCGAACTCTTTCAGGAAAAGCAGTTACAAAACCTTATTTTCCTGAGACTGCAGTAAAAACTGATGCGAACAGAAAAATCTGCCTGGTTATTGATGCTCTTGATGATTCAACAGGTTTAAGCACAATCATAAGTGTCCTTAATAAATATAAAATTCCTGCAACTTTCTTTGTAAACGGAGAATTTATCCGCCGCTATCCAAAAGAAACAAGACAGATAGTAAAAAGTGGTTTTGACTGCGGGGCAATGTTTTTTACAAGTGCTGAACTTACTGCAAAAGGCTTTCTGGTAGATGAAAACTTTATCCGCCGCGGACTGGCACGAAACGAAGATGAATTTTTCCAGGCGACTGATAAGGAACTCAGTCTTATCTGGCATGCACCGTTTTATAAGTCTAATCAGACAATCAAGAATGCAGGAAAGAACTGCGGTTACCGCTATGTTGAAGCAGGACGTTTTTCTTTAGATACAGTAACTCTTGAGGATGCGGCAAAGGGAAAAACTGGTTATTTGAGTGCTTCAGAACTTATTTCTTTCTATGCAGAAAATGCGACAGACGGAAGCATAATTCCAGTAAGCGCAGGCCTTTCGAAAGGCACAAGAAGTGATTATCTTTATGAAAAAATAGATCTTCTTATAGAAAGTCTTTTAAATGAGGGCTTTGATTTTTCTGATTTTAAGAACATGTAAAAAAACTTGAGTGGTCTTGAGACTTACCGCAGCCTTAAGAGCGCAAGTTTTCCCCAGAATCTTCCCCAGAGGCCGGCTTTTAAAAGCTTTCTGTCAGCAACAAGAGGCACCGTTTCAAGGACGGTGTCTCCAAGTTTATACTGAATCTGTCCGTGAATGCTTCCCTGTTCAACGCCTCCGTAAATCCAGCGGGGAATTGAAACTTCTGCAGTTATATTCTGAGCGTCTTCAAGTGCTGTTGTGCCCTTGATGTGAGGAACTGTGACTGTATTATTCCATGCAGGAATAAGGTTTACATATTTTCCTTTTGCACCTGGAACTGCAACCGTATAGCTCTGGGCAATATTTTTCCACGGGCAGTAATCTGCAAAAGAAGAAAAAGCCCATTCCATCATTGTGTTCCCGTCCTGAACCCGGTAATAATTTCCCTGTTTTGAGCCTGTCCCAGGGCCTTTCATTGTTACAGAAAGAAAGCGCACCCCGTTTCTTGCGGCTGTAAGGGCAAGGTTGTAGCCGCTTTCATAGATAAAACCTGTCTTAAGCCCGTCGCAGCCTTCCATAAGGCCTAAAAGCGGGTTTGTGTTTTTCTGATAGACTGCAAGAGAGTCACCTTTAGAGCGCTGCCAGGACGGAAGATTATCCTGAAGCGGGTAGCGGATGTCTTTAGCGCTGTGATAGTCTTTAAGGCTTTCAGGATAGCGGTTTATGTAAATGCGGCAGAATTCAGCCAGTTCCCGTGCTGTGGTCATATTGTTTTCTGAGTAGCCGCTTGGTTCAACAAAGCGTGTGCGGGTAAGACCTAAAGCCTGAGCCTCATAGTTCATTCTTTCTACAAATGCTTTTGTACTTCCTGAAATTTTAGAAGCAAGGGCGAGGGCAGCATCATTACCTGAAGCAACCGCAAGTCCTTTTAAAAGTTCCCTTACAGTAACAATCTGGCCCTGTCCTAAAAACATCAGGCTTGCGTCTGACGGCATGTTTACAGTCCAGCTGTTTTCAGGCGGGGCAACCTTTTCATCCAGGGAAAGAGTACCCGCTTCAATTTCTTTAAAGACGATGTACATTACAAAAAGTTTGGTGATTGAGGCCGGTGGAATCGGTTCATCTGCATTTTTTTCAAAAAGAATACAGCCGTTTGAAGCATCAACCAGAACTGCGCTTCCTGCCTTTACGTCAAGGTCTGCTTCTACAATCGGGTAGGGAAGTTTTTTTAGGTTTTCACCGCGCTGCAGCGGATAAGTATTATTTAAAAAAGCGTTGAGGGATGAACGCTGTTCTTCTGACAGAGGTTTAATATTTGAAAGTTTTAAGTAGGCTGATGACCAGAGGATAAAAACAGTAACGGTTAAGGCGAGACAGAAAAAGACTGCAGCTCCAGCCAGAACTTTTATCTGTGACGGTGTGAATTTTTTATTGAACTGCTCAACTTTTACTTTGATAAAATCATTTTTCATAGGTTTATTTTAATGAAATAGAAGAAGGTGGGCAAATAAAAAAAATCCAGTCAGGTTTGACCTGACTGGATTTTAGGCCTGACGGCCTTTTAAAACATTAATTTGACTTTTTTATGGACAAGTCCTGTAACAAGTCTTACTTTCCAAGACTGTCCATAACGCCCTGTTCGTAGCGTGCCCAGTACCGGTCGTAGCTTTCCATCTTTCCGTCCTGGTCAACTGTGAACATCAGTTTGCCGTCGTTGTTTTCGCCCATTGCATTTTTAGGGTGAATGATTGAAGGTGCAAGGCCAGGAATATTCTTTTTAATTTCTTTTGCAAATTCTCCTGCGATTACAAAACCACCGAGTTTGTTGTTGTGGGTTGAATCTCCGGCAAACATAAGTTCCCGTGCTTCCATGTTGTTTCCGCAGTCAGTGTATGCTTTTTCGTAGAGGGCCTTTGTGATTTCAAAACCATCGATAAGAAGAATTTTCTTTTCTTTTGCAAGCTGGCGCACGGCTTCTACATAAGCATTGTTTCTTGTAATCTGTGTTTTAGTCGAAGTTTCCTTAGAGTCGTGGTGAGGAGTAATTCTTCCTTTTCCGTCAAAGTACATGCGGCTTACAGGTGTTACAAGAACAGGTGTTGCACCTGCTTCAAGTGCAACATTTACATACTGCATTAAATACCATTTATAGGTTGCGCCGCAGTCATATGAATAGAAAGTAGTTCCATATTTATCAACATAGCTGTCAGGTGTGCGGACTTTTTTGCCTTCGTTAATCGGGAAGATTCCCTTTTTGTTAGGCTCACCGAGAGGAACATAGCGGTCTTCAAGATAGCCTGCTCCGTTTGAACAGTCGTTGTGTCCGAACTGAATAAACAGGTAGTCACCTTTTCCAATCTGCTGGCGGATTTTTTCAAGTGAGCCTTCGTTGATGAAGTTGCGGCTCGATCTTCCTCCGTTTGCATAGTTCTGTACGCTTACGGCCCCGTTGAAGAAGCACTGTAAGAATTCTCCCCAGGCGCCTTCGTTTCTTGTCTGACCGTTGTTCCACATTCCAAGTGCAGAGTAGTCTTTACAGGTTGAATCAGAAGCCAGGAATACGTTTACTTTACCTTCGGCGCGCGGGCGGACAGCCGATGCCTTTGAAGGTACTGACCAGCCTGCGTTGATTTTTTTGTCGAGGTTTACTGTAATCTGTTTTCCAGCATTTCCGCCGCGGCTCATCGGAGTGATTACAGCCTTGAGGGTAAAGCCTGTGTCAGCAGTAGAAATAAGGTAAGTTTTATCTGCATAACCTGTGCTCTGTTTTATGAGTACGTCCTTTTTGTCTTTTGTGCGGTACCACTGGATTAAAGAAGAGTCTGTATCGCTTCCAGAGTATTCATAATGGAGTGTGACTGTGTGTCCAGGGTACGGGGTGTTGATGTCATCATCTGTTGTAAACGATGCTTTTTTGATTTTTGCTTCTCCGCCCTTTGGAGCAGAGTAGTAAACAGGAGTCCAGCCTATAAAGTAGTTCTGAGGGCTGTAGGCACCTGCATCAGCAATAATTTTACCGCCGTCTCTGTGGCTTACATCAACGCTTTTTCCTTCCCATATTGAATTGTATTCAAAGAAGTTTGCGTTTCCAGGTTTGTTTCCGCTCATGCTTGTCCAGCCCATCGGATCAATGATTCCCTCAGTGCTGAAAACAGTATTAACAAAAGCAACGCTGGCCTGCGGTCCCCACGGACGTCCAAAGTATCCCGGGGTCTGCATATTGTAAGAGTTCTGGGAGATAATACAGTTGTAGAAAAGATAGCCCTTCTGGTTTGCAGTGCGTGCAGCAGTAAGATAGCCTGCGTTCTTTGAATCAGAATAGCCTGCCCATGCGATTTCACATTCTTCAAATACTACATCGCCGTCACCAAAGATAAAGTCAGTGTTTCCTTCGATGTAACAGTTTTTGTAATACTGTCTTGTGCCAGTACCTGTGTAGAGGGTGTCCTGAGAGCCGAGGAAACTGCAGTCGCGGAATTCAGATTCGTCTGCTTCAACACAGATGGCTGCAGAACGTTCAGTTGCTTTTTTAGACTGAACGTCAGAGTTTAATTTGCGTACAAAAGTGATTGTATCTCCTGAGACTTCAACGCCGTCTTTGAGTTCTTCTGCGGTCACATATTTATTGAAAGAAGTTTCAAAAGTGATTCCTTCAGCGCGGAAGAATTTTGCATTCTTTTTAACATAGGTTGCAACGCCCCATCGTGCTGCAGTTTTTTTGTCAAATTTATCGTATGCCCTTTCTGCATCGTAATAACCTGTAAGGTCGCATGAATAGTAGGCATAACCGATTCCGTAATACCAGGTAAGTTTTACTTCCTGTGAAGGAGTGTCATTTTTGAGGGTGATGTATGGAGTGTCGATTAAAAGCTGTGCGCGGTAAACTCCAGGAGCAATGTGAATGGTAATTCTGTCTGCTTCTGATTTTGGAGCCATTGCGTGAGCGGCTTCAACTGCTTCCTTTACGGTTTTGTAATCCGCCTTTTTTCCGCCTACATAGATTTCTTTTTTGAGAGGAATCTGATGAACAGTCTTGTCTTTTGAAGTCATCAGAATATCTTTTGTAACATTTGCGCCGTTCACAGTGATGTGGTTCATTGTGACAGCATTTTCTGTTTCACAGATTACTTCGTAGTTTCCGTCACGGAGTTTTGCGCCGTAAATACCGTTGGCTGCAGCACCCGGGTAAACATAGCCGTCTTCAAGCTTTTTAAACTGAATTGAAGAAGGCATTGGATTTACGTTTCCGATGAATTTTCCGTTGATGTCATAAACAGGGAGTTTTGCAACTTCAATGTCTTTTGTAAATGAAGTTTCACCTGTAAAATCAGCATTTCCTGCGGTTTTTGTATTGATGAAATAATCATTTGCACCGCTCAAAGAAGCTGTATATGCAACGGCAGGTTCAAGTTCACCTTTAAAATAGTATTCGCCGTCTTTAACTGTTACATCTGCTTCTACCGGAAGGTAAAGTGAGCCCTGAGGAGGAGTCATGATAATTTTAATCGGATTATCAGTCTTAAAGTCTTTTTCAAAACCTGTGATTTTACCGTCAACGGTGTAAGTTTTCATTTCTGCAACAGCAAGGTTTTTCTTAAGGGAAGCAGGGGCATCTTTTGCAATTGTTATGATTTTTGTTTCAGAAGAGATTCCGTATCCTTTAACTCCGCCTAGAACAGCAGTAAAACTGTAGCCTGCAGGAAGGCCTGCAGAGTAAGAAGCGCCTGAAACTTTTGCAGCAATTTCCTGTTTTGTTTCTTTTACTACGAAGCGAAGTTCAGCTTTTCCTGAAAGTCCTGAGAGGGCGCCTGAAACAGCAACGCCAGGAGTGCGGGTAATGCGGTAGTAAACCGGCTTTGCTGCAGTTGCTTCTGTGTAAACTTTGTAAGAGCCGTTCTGCGTAGCAATGTATGAAAAACGTTTTGAAATAGAGTTTAACCAGGCTGTTTCATCCTGTGCGCCTGTTTTTTCTCCTGCGTCATTTACGGAAGCAAAGTGAATTAAATCTTCGCTTGAGTTTGAAGCGCGGCCGTAAAAAGTAATTACGTCACCGGCCTTTACGTTTTTAAGGAGCATATAGCGTCTTGTTTCGCCGCCTTTGCCGTTACAGTAGTAAATACCGTCTGAAGTGTAGCCGTCTTCAAACTGAACGGAAGAGTAACCCTGAGTACCGTAGTTTTTTGCGCCGTTGTAGTAGGCACGGTCATTTTTGTCAGTTTTGAGGGTTAAATCGCCGAAAACATAATCTCCTGCCTCAAATTTTCCGTCAGCAGCAAGACCTTCGAGTTTGTCGATGTCGGCAACAGTGATGTGGTTTACAGCATCCTTGTCTTCTACGCCGCCGAAATCCCAGACGTCAGTTTTACGGCTCTGAGCCGAAGCAGTTAAGGCAGCGCCAAAAGCAAAAAGAGCCATAAAAGTCTTAAATACTTTTTTCATTTTTAACATGTCTCCTTATAAATCCCGTGTTACCAGCGGAAATGGTAAAAAGCCTTTTTTTTCTGCCGGACGGTTTTAAGTACAAATAATTATAACATTGTTTTAATAAGAAATACAGTGGAGAATTTTGATAAAAATGATTTTTTTTTACGGGGCTTTCCCTTCGCGCACCGGCGCTCCGGGCCGGGCTGTCCGCGGTTCCGCTTACGCTTCAATGCGCCGTTTGTGTACGGCGCATCACTACGTGCCGCTCCCATCCCCTAAGCCAGGGATGCTTAAGCCCTGCTGCTTTTGTCCTGAAGAAGAAGGTCACAAAGTGCAAGTGCTGTCATTGCTTCAATAACCGGGACGATTCTCGGGCACAGACATACATCGTGACGGCCTTCGATTTTTAAGTTTGTGTCGCAGAAGCTGCCGTTTTCGTCAGCACATACTGTTTTCTGTTCTTTATAGATTGAAGGAACAGGTTTTACTGCAGCCCTGAAGATAAGTTCGTTTCCGTTAGACATTCCGCCTAAAACGCCGCCTGCATTGTTTGTTTCAAAGACAACGATTTTTTTGTCTTTTGAAGCGCGCATTACGTCGTTGTTTTCGCTTCCTGTCATATCTGCGGCGTCAAAGCCTGCACCGAATTCAATTCCTTTTACGGCGCCTACGCTCAAAACTGCGTGTGCAAGGACTGCGTCAAGCTTGTCAAAAACGCTTTCCCCGAGTCCTGCAGGAAGTCCTGTTACACGGCATTCGATAATTCCGCCTGCAGAATCTCCGTTTTTGCGGAGTTCTTCGATTTTTTCATTCATTTTTGCAGCTGCTTCATTGTCAGGGGAGCGAAGGGCATTCTGTTCAATTTCGTCATAATTAACTCTGCTGATTGAAATGCCTGCAGCCCGCTTTGTGTAGGCAGTAATCTTTACGTCAGGGTAGAAGTGAACTAAAACCTGTCTTGCAATTTCACCTGCTGCCACACGGGAAGCGGTTTCACGTCCTGAAGAGCGTCCGCCGCCCCTGTAGTCACGGAAACCGTATTTTAAATAATAAGTCAGGTCAGCGTGTCCCGGGCGGAAAGTGTTTACAAGATTTCCGTAGTCTTTTGAATGCTGGCTTGTATTGCGGATGATGTAGCCGATTGAAGTTCCTTCGGCTTTGCCTTCAAAAATCCCGCTTAAGATTTCGATTTTATCTGCCTCTTTTCTGGCAGTAACGGAGGCATTGTTTTTATCTCCAAAAGCCTGGCCTGGTCTTCTTCTGTCTAAGGCAGCCTGGACTTTTTCAAGATCGATTTTAAGTCCTGCAGGAACCCCGTCAATTACGCCGCCCAGGGCTTCCCCGTGGCTTTCACCGAAAGTAGTAACTTTAAAAATTTTTCCAAAAGTGTTTCCAGACATAAGAAAGCCTCCAGGTGAGTAAAGAATATCATAAAAAGGCGGGATAGGGCAAATTCCCCTGTGTTTTTACAGTGCGGCCAGGGATGAATCTTTTTTTAATTTCCGGATAAAAATGAACGCCGTGATGCCTGCAGTAATTCCTGTCAGCGAATTTGAAACCAGCATCGCAATACCTACTGCCTGTGTACCAAGATTATTAAACAGGAACGGAACTTTCATAAAAAGCAGGAGAACAGGAATTCTATAGGCAAAAAGACGGGCGATGTTTATTACCATGCTTACTTTTGTTTTTCCAAAGCCGTATAAAAGTCCCATTACGCTTACGTTTAAGGCAATGAGAATTGTGTCCAGACGTTCCCAGGTGTAGATTTTGTCGATTTCAATAGAGAATGCAGCATCACCTTTTGCAAAGGCATAGATGATTGCAGCTTTAAAAATTCCTGTCAGGGCAAAAACAATAAGAACGTAGGTTATATTGAGTAAAATTGAGCGGTAGAAAAAGCCCAGGGCTCTTTTTATGTTTTTGTTTCCAAGGTTGTTTGAAATAAGACTGGACTCTGCTTCCTGAACTCCGCTGGGCGGGTTTGTTGCAAGACCGCAGATTCTGTCGCTTACGCCTAAGGCGCCTACAACGGTAGGACCAAATCCCGCGCAGAGTGAATTGACTATTGCTTTTCCGAAGGCAAAAATGAACTTTTCAAGAAAAACAGGAATGCCCAGGTTTGTAAGTGGTTTTATGAATTCTTTTGAGAAAGAAGTATTTTTTATGCTTATTCTGAAAGGGTTATCTTTTGAAGTAAGGTTTATAACTGCAATTACCGTAAGGACCGAATGGGCTATAATGGTTGCAATGGGAAGAAAAAAGATGCCTTTATCACGGCTAAAAATGCCCTGTGAAATAAGGGAAATTGTAACGATGTTGAGGGCAGTTTTGATTCCCAGAACAAGAAGGTTTCCCCACATTATTATTTTTGTGTTTCCCCGGCTTTTCTGGATTGAAAAATAGATTGTATTAATGAACTGAAAGATAATGCTGACTACGACAAGTGAAGAATATAAAGTTCCCTGACCGATTAACTGCTCCGGCATTTTTAAAAGCAGAAGGAGCGGGTACATTAAAGGAATGACTACAGCAAGGACAAAAAGACCGATAAAAAGACACAGGAAAAACAGGGTACTTGTTTCCCGCTTAACTTTTTCCATGTCGCCTGCACCATAGGAACGGGAAATTATTACACCGCCGGCAATCGAAAGACCTGAACTTATGGCAAGAATCATTTTTTCAATCTGAACTACAAAGCTTACGGTACTGACAACATTTGCGCTTATGTTTGCAGCAATCCAGGTGTCAATCAGCTGGAAAATCTGTCCGATTGAGGCATAAAAGACGAGGGGCAGGGCAATAAGAAAAAGGGCAGAAAACATGTCGCCTTCAAGCATTAAGGAACGGCGTTTTTCTTCTTTTTGAGAAAGCAGGATTTTTTTAGCAGTGACCTGTTCGTCCATGGGAATATTTTAACAGAGATTTAATCAGAGTGGGAAGACGGACAGAGGGAAGTGTGTTTTTTTGCAAAAATGTGTAAAAAGAAGGGTAAAATTACTGCAAAAAGGTGCAAGAATTTTTAAATTTTAATAATACTTTTCACTCTCACTTAAATTCAGTAGAATTATATCGATTTTTTTACCGTTTGACGGAAATCCTTGCTGTTTTATCGGCATTTTTTTTCTTCCGTCCGGCTCAAAAAAGGAGAAAAATATGTTGAAATTACAGGGTGCGTTGACAGCCATGATCACTCCCATGAACAGTGACGGCTCAGTTGACTTTGAAGGCTTCAGAAAGACTGTAAAATTCCAGCTTGAAGAGGGAATCGACGGACTCGTTCCTCTGGGAACTACAGCAGAAACTCCTACTCTTGACGAACGTCCGGGGCAGGAAGAAGACAAAATTATTTCCATTGTAATGGAAGAAGTAAAAGCTTTTGAAAAAAATACCGGTAAACATATTCCTGTAATTTTAGGTGCAGGCAGCAATAATACAAAAGACGCTGTTACCTACTGTGAACGTGCTAAAAAAGCAGGTGCTGACGCAGCTCTTGTTGTTACACCTTATTATAATAAACCTTCAAAAGAAGGAATCTATCAGCATTTTGCAGCTGTAAGCAAAGTTGGAATTCCTATTATCGTTTACAATATTGCAGGACGCACAGGGGTAAACATTACGACAGATACACTTGAGCGTATTGCCCAGCTCCCGAATATTGCAGGTGTAAAGGAAGCCAGCGGAAACATAAATCAGATGATGGAAGTAATTGCAAACATCAAGTCTAAAAAGCCTGACTTTGCAGTTTTAAGCGGTGATGATGCCCTGACACTTCCACTGCTTTCTGTGGGCGGAGACGGAATTATTTCCGTAGTTTCAAATCTTGCTCCGGCACTTGTTGCAGATATGGTTCATAAGGCTTTAGACGGTGATTTTGCCGCTGCACGTAAAATTCATTACAGACTTCTTCCATTCTTTAAGGCAGCCTTTGTAGACGGAAACCCGACTTCAATCAAATATGCCATGAAGGTAAAGGGAATGCCGTCAGGTCCATGCCGCCTGCCGCTGGTAGAAGTAAACGACAGCGCAAAAAAAATAATCGAGTCAGCCCTTAAAGAGTGCGGTTTATAATATCAAGGAGATTTTTATGGAAAAGATAAATGTTGGTGTTCTGGGCGCAACCGGAATGGTAGGTCAGCGCTATATTAAATTACTGGAAAATCATCCGTGGTTTAAGGTAACTTATGTTGCAGCATCTCCCCGTTCAGCAGGAAAACTTTACAGGGAGGCTGTTGCTAACCGCTGGCTTATAGGGGCTGATATTCCTGCTGATGTTGCAGAACTTACGGTTCAGGATGCAAACGATCCTAAACCGGCACTGGGAAAGTGCCGCTTTGTTTTCTCTGCCCTGGAAATGAGCAAGGATGAAATCAAGGCTCTTGAAGCAGCTTACGCAGAAGAAGGAATTCCTGTAGTTTCAAATGCTTCTGCAAACCGCTGGACAGAAGACGTTCCGATGCTTATTCCGGAAATCAACTCTGCTCATCTTGATGTAATTGCAGAACAGAAAAAGCATCATAACTGGGACAAAGGTTTTATTGCCGTAAAACCTAACTGTTCACTCCAGACTTATATGACGCCTGTATACGCTTTACAGCAGGCAGGTTACCCTGTAAAAAGAATGGTTGTAACAACCCTTCAGGCTACAAGCGGTGCCGGATATCCTGGTGTACCTTCTTTTGACATGATTGACAACATCGTTCCATATATTGGCGGTGAAGAAGAAAAAACAGAAAAAGAATGCTTAAAGATTTTAGGAAAAGTTTCAGGCGGAAAAATTGAAAACGCTGCAGGGCCTTTAGTTTCTGCAACCTGTACCCGTGTTCCTGTAATTGACGGACATACAGCTTCAGTAAACCTTGAATTTGATTTGCCTGAAGACAAAAAACCTTCTCTCGAACAGATTATAAAGGTATGGGAAGACTTTAAGTCGGTACCTCAGGAAATGAATCTTCCTTCTGCTCCTGCTCAGCCCATTGTTTACCGCTATGAAGAAAACCGTCCTCAGCCACGCCGCGACAGGGAAACCGGCAAGGGAATGGCCTGTGTAATCGGCCGCCTCCGCAAGTGTTCTGTATTTGACGTTAAATTTGTAGCATTAAGTCACAATACAAAGCGCGGTGCAGCTTTAGGCGGAATCCTCAACGCAGAACTCTTAAAGGCGAAAGGTTTCTTTGACTAAACGCGGAGCGTTGCGAAGCAATGAAAACCCCGCAAGGCCCGGCCCCCGCTTTATAAAGCGGGGGAGGCGCCCGGATAACTGAAGGAAAAAATAATGAAAAAAACATTCCCCCTTACACACGAACAGCTGACTGCTTTTACAAAAACTTATCCTACACCTTTTTATTTGTATGACGAAAAGGGAATCAGGGAGAATATGCGCCGCTTTACAAAGGCTTTTTCAATTTTCCCTGAATTCCGCGAGCACTTTGCAGTAAAGGCATGTCCAAATCCCTATATTTTAAAGATTTTAGCAGAAGAGGGCTGCGGAACTGACTGTTCAAGTCTTCCTGAACTTATGCTCAGTGAAATTGCCGGAATCAAAAAAGACAGGGTGATTTTTACTTCAAACGAAACTCCGGCAGAAGAATTCAGATATGCCTATGCCAACGGAAACATAATCAATCTTGATGATTTTACCCACATAGAATTCCTTGAAAAAACTCTGGGCCGTCTTCCTGATACTATCTGTTTCCGTTATAACCCGGGTCCTGCAAAACACGGCTGTAACTCAATTATCGGGAAGCCTGAAGAGGCAAAGTACGGTCTTACCCGTGAACAGATGATTGAAGCCTACAGAATTGCAAAGGAGAAGGGCGTTAAAAGATTCGGCCTTCATACAATGGTTGCTTCAAATGAACTTAACCCTGATTTTTTTGCTGATACTGCAAAACTTGTTTTTGAACTTGCTGTTGAAGTAAAGGAAAAGACTGGCGTAAGAATTGACTTTGTTGACCTTGGCGGAGGACTTGGTATTCCATATAAGCCTGACCAGAAAGCAGTTGATTACGATGAAGTAGCAGAGAAAATCCGTGCAGAATATGACAGGACAATCGTTCCTGCAGGTCTTGACCCTCTTGGAATTTACTGGGAGTGCGGTCGTCCGATAACAGGTCCTTACGGCTGGCTTGTTGCAAAGGCAATTCACGAAAAACACATTTACCGCGAATACATCGGCCTGGACAGCTGTATGGCTGACCTTATGAGACCGGGAATGTACGGTGCTTATCATCATGTAAGTGTAAGCGGAAAAGAAGATGCAGCCTGCGACCATGTTTATGATGTTGTAGGAAGCCTCTGTGAAAACTGCGATAAATTTGCAGTTCAGCGTGAACTTCCTGAAATTAACATCGGGGATCTGGTAATCATTCATGATGCAGGTGCTCACGGAAGGGCAATGGGCTTTAACTACAACGGTAAACTCCGCTGCGGTGAGGTTCTTCTGCGGGAAGACGGTAAGGTTGTGGAAATCCGCCGCCGTGAAACTGTAAATGACCTTTTTGCAACCCTTGATCTGGAAGGTGTTGAAAAGTTTAACTGAAACTTTTAATAATCAGAATGGGCTTTCCGAGTGAAAGCTCATTTTTTTTTGTGTGACAGGGTGGGTAAAAGTAAGGTCAGTTGCGTGGAGTAAAAGCCTTTCACCCTTTTCGCATTTTCCGTAAAGACTGTCGCCTATAATCGGGCAGCCAAAACCGTGGCTGTCAGCGGCGGCAAGGCGGAGCTGATGTGTGCGTCCCGTGTGGGGAATGAAAGTAACGCGGGTTACGGGGCGGCGCTTTTTGTCCGGGGCAGTGTAGTATTCCACGTTTTCAATCTTCCATTCTGTTACTGCGTTTTTGCCGTTTTCTTTGTCCCATATCTGGTGGGGCCGGTTATCAAGGTCAACGCGGAAAAAAAGTTCCATGCTGCCGTGCGGAGCGATGCCCTTTTTTGCAAGAACTCCGTCTATAAGTGCGCTGTATTTTTTTGAAACTTCCTTATTTTCAAACTGGCGGTTAAGTTCCCTGTGGGCTTCTTTTGTAAAGGCCAGGACTAAAAGACCGCTTGTTTCCATGTCCAGCCGGTGAACGGAAGGCTGTTCAATGCACTCTGGAAACAGACGGCGTACGCGGTTTACGATGCAGTCCTGCTTGTCAGGTCCACGGCCGGGAACGCTTAAAAGTCCGCTCTGCTTGTTCACAACGATTATGTATTCGTCCCGGTATAAAATTTCAAGTCCCAGTATGTGGGGAAGAATCAGCTGGCAGCGGATGTCGCATGGTGGAATGAGGGGAAGGTTTTTGCAGCGGTCGATTTTTCCTTTTTTGTTTATGAGGGTAAAGTTAAGTTTTGTTTCAGCCATTGAAAGGGGAGTAAGACCGTTTTTAAAGGCATAGTTTAAAAGCTTTGGAGCGCAGCAGTCTCCTGTTCCTGTGGGAGGAAGTTTTTTAAGGATATCCATCATTCTTATCTGCCTGCCGTCAAAGCAGGTAAAGACATATTCGTTAAAAACGTTCCGCAGGGATTCGTCGCACAAAACTGTCCGGTGTTTTTTGAGTGCTTTTATTTCTGATTTAATGTCCTCTGCAGCATTGAGTTTCTTGAGCTCTGCATCAGCAGGGGCGCCCCCGGCGCTGTCAGCCTCGTCTGCTGTATCAGAAAATTCTCCGGCTTCAAGAGCCTTTATTCTGTCTGTCAGTTCGTGGATTTCACGGTCATTTTTTTCGAGCGCTTTCAGAATCTGGTTCTGGGAAACAATGCTTTCAATAAAAATGCCGGGAAGATTTCCTGTAAGGCGGCAGCTTATCCCTGACAGGGTGATGAGGCAGATTTCGTTTGCAGGCGGACAGCTTTTTTTTGAAGGCGGACAGGTTTCGTTTTCCGACTGATCTGTCTTGCCGTTCCCTGCCACATGCATCTCATTTTGCGCCTCAGTATTTTTTTTACATACCATGGCCCCCAGCATCACCACTGAGGTGTCCCTCTCATCAGAAAGTTTTGCCTCCCGTATCAGTTCAATCGAATTGTTTTCAAGTCCGGACAGAACTGAAGAGAGTACACGGGCAGCTTTGCTTTCGTCAAAGGGAGGAAACATTTACTTTTTTAAGAGGGCAGCAAAAGGATTGTATGTATTTCCCTCGTCGTCATCCTGACCTGCCATGTATGAAGCAGTTTCCTTATCCTGTTCAACAGAACTTGCAGGAGCCAGGGAGATTCTTTTTTCTTTAAGGTCAATTTTTTCGATTACAACATCAAATTCCTGACCGATACTGTATTTTTTGCTTAAGTTGGTAGTTGTACTTACATCATTAAGGGCAGAAATATGAACAAGCCCGTCAATTCCAGGCTTTAAGTTTACAAAAAGACCAAAACCTGCAATCCGCACGATTTTTCCGCTGATTTTATCCCCGGCCTTAAGGCTGTCAGCAAGGCTTTCCCATGGATCTTTTTCCAGGGCCTTTAAGCTTAAACTTACTTTTGAGCGGTCCGGGTGGGCGCTGTTCCAGTCTGCCCTGATTACTTTTGCCTCGATTACCTGACCTGCAGATAAAAAGTCTTCGATTTTTTCGATTCTCTGATGGCTTATTTCAGAAACAGGAAGCAGGGCCTGAAAACCATTGATGTCAACAAAAGCTCCGTATGACTGAATTGATTTTACAATTCCCTTTACCACAGAACCTTCGCTTAAAGAAGAGGAAAGTGAATTAACTTTTTCCATTTCCTTCTGTTCTTCAAAACGGCGGTTTGAGATAATAATGTTTTTGCCTTCGTTTTTATATTCAGTGATTAAAAAACTTAAAGTCCTTCCAATATATTCAGATGGTTCAAGACGGTTTTTGTAACCCATCTGGCTGTAAGGGCAGAAAGCCCGGGCAGAGCCGATTTTTACTTCAAAGCCCCCCTTGATTTCTTTTTCAACATGACCTTCAACAGGAAGTCCGCCTGAAAAAGCATTTTCCAGAACTTCGCTGCCTGCGTTTTCTCCCTTAATTTTAGTTGTAAAGTGAAGGTCATCACCCTTTGAGCCCACGAAATAGACTTTTATTCTGTCTCCTTCCTTTACGCTGCACTTTCCCTCTTCGTCACAGAATTCACTCTTGTCCACAAAACCTTCGCTTTTAAGCCCCAGGTCAATAAAAACAGTATCATTTGAAACCTGCACAACAGAAGTTTCTATTTCTTCACCAATATCAAAACCAGTCATCCTTTTTAATTCTCCATTTTTTTTCAGGCGTCTCCCCCTGCTAAAAAGCAGTGGGCCGGGCCTTGCGGGGCTCCGGCTTTCGCCTTCGACCGCACCGCGGGTGCGTTTTCGCTCCGCTCACCCCTCCAGTCCCTGACGCGTTTTTTAATTTTACTTGAAAGAAGTGTTCAGGTCAAACTTATAAAAAAAAGCCCCGGACTGTTTTTTCAGCCGGGGCAGGATCAGAAAGTGACTGTCTTATCAGGCGAATGCACGCAGAAGTGCAATCAGGATACATGAACCGATGACACCGAAAATAATCTGTACCAGAAGTCCTCCCTTAATCTTTAAAAGCGAAGTAATTACACCGCCGATTAATGAGCCTACAATACCTACGATACAGTAAACGAGGAAACTTGCGCTGCCACCCATAAAAAGGCTTGCAAGCCAGCCGATTAAGGCACCGATAAGAATTGTCAAAAGAATTGAAACCAACATTTTTTTCTCCTTATTTATTCCACATGCTGTGGATTAAATTATATGCAACAGAGCCGGGATTCGGCAGGGGAGGAAGGTTTTTTCTGTCAAACCACTGTGCGTCAGACAGTTCTTCCTCCTGAATTTTTATTTCTCCCCTTTCCCATTCGCATTCAAAGGCGAGCATGAGCTGGTCGGGGAAGGGCCATGACTGACTTCCGGCATAGCGGATGTTTTTTACGGTGAGGCCTGTTTCTTCCTTTATTTCCCTTACAACGGTCTCTTCAATTGTTTCACCGGCTTCAACAAAACCTGCAATGCAGCTGTAAATGCCGTCACTTCTGTTTTTGTGATGGGCAAGAAGAATTTTATCCTCTTTGTGGATAAGGACAATTACGGCAGGTTCAAGCTGGGGGAAAAACTGCTTTTTGCAGAAGGTGCAGGTTCTTGCAGTAAAAAGAGAATCGTCTTTCAGGGGTTTTCCGCAAAAAGAGCAGAAGCGTTTGTCCCGCCTGAAATTCAAAAGACATTTCGCCCGTGCGGCTTTTTTTACAGAGTCACTTTTTTCTGTGTTTTCCCAGAAAAACTGCCTTAAAGGAATTTCAGAACATCCGGCAGGAACAGGACAGCCCCTTTCAAGTTCAACTGCGGTAAAGTTGTATTCTTCGTCATTAAACCAGTCTGCGGCAACATTCAGGTCAAAGCATTTTTTTAAAACAAGCTCGTCCGGAAGGGAATTGTCTTCCCCCTGCACAATAATGCTGTTCCCTGAGAAAATAAAGTGACTGCTGAGAAAGTGACTTAGTTTTTTTGAAACAAGGGCCATGTAATTATTTTACCATGGAATTTTTATGGCGGGGGAAATTTTTTATTTCTTTTTGAAGGGAGATACTTTATCAGATTTTTCCATAATAATTACCTCTACTTTTGTTTTTTTTTCTTTTCCGCTACAATACCGGCAGAGGAAAAACTATGAAAGTTGCAGTATTTTTCGGGTCAAAATCTGACACCGCTACAATGAAAAAGGCTGCCGACGTTCTTAAGGAATTCGGCATTGAGTATAAAGCCTTCATCCTTTCTGCTCACCGTGCAGGAGAACTTCTTCACAAAACAGTAAAGCAGGTAGAAGACGAAGGTTATGAAGTTATCATCGCAGGCGCAGGTCTTGCAGCCGCTCTGCCGGGCGTTATTGCAGGAGCTACCACTCTTCCGGTAATCGGAGTTCCCCTTGAATGCGTTAATCCGGGAGTTTCAAACGGTCTTGGGGGAATGGACGCACTTCTTTCAATTGTGCAGATGCCGCCTCAGATTCCGGTTGCAACAGTGGGAATCAATTCTTCAAAAAATGCCGCATATCTTGCAGCTCAGATTCTTTCAATCAAATATCCGGAATTAAAGGAAAAGCTTTCTGCATTCCGCAAAAAACTGGCTGATGATGCCGCTGCTTCCGGTCTGAATGTAGAATTATAAAAAAGGGCGTCTCCCGCCTGTGGCGGCCGGGCTTTGCCATTCTCGCGGGTTCCGCTTCGCGCCCCTCCAGGCCCTGACGCTTTACTAAAATATTCGGAGAAAAAAATGAAAAAAAGTCTTATTTTAAGTCTGTTTTTTGCACTGAGTGTGCTCTGTTTTAATTCCTGCGGTTCAACACCTGCAGCCGCTTCTTCAGGAGAAGGAGACAAAACTCTTGCTTTTGTTGTTCTTTCATCTAATCCTTCCACCGGCTATTCATGGAGCTGTTCTGTAAAAGACACTTCTGTTGCTGAACTTTCTTCAAATGAATACGTTGCTGCCTCTGCAGAAAACGGAATCGTGGGAGCAGGCGGGGTGCATTATTTTATTCTGAAAGGAAAAAAAGCAGGAGAAACAGAAGTTAATTTCTCATATGCAAGGGCAAATTCTTCGCCTTCAGCAAAAAGAACATACAAAGTAACAGTTGCCCAGGACCTTTCAACAGGCCTTGAACTGGTTTCTTGGGAATAGGAGATATAAATGGCAGATACAATGCACGCACTTACAAAAAATCCGAACTGGAAGGGTCGCCGTGGTCCTGTTGTCCTCGTTATCATGGACGGTGTCGGATACGGAAAATATGAAGAAGGGGATGCAGTTAAGGCTTCAAAAATGAAGTACCTGGACTGGTTCACAAAAAACTGTCCTCACACACAGCTTAAGGCTCACGGAACAGCCGTAGGTCTTCCAAGCGACGATGACATGGGTAACTCTGAAGTTGGTCACAATGCCATGGGCTGCGGCCGCGTTTTTGCCCAGGGTGCTAAGCTTGTCGGCGAATCAATTTCTTCAGGCAGCATGTTTGAAGGCCCTGTATGGAAAAAGCTTGTTAAGAATGTAAAGGATAAGAATTCTGCTTTCCATCTTATTGGCCTTGTTTCTGACGGAAACGTTCACTCACACATTGACCACCTTAAGGCCATGATTACTCAGGCTCACAGGGAAGGTGTAAAAACACTCCGCGTTCACGCTCTTCTTGACGGCCGCGACGTTCCTCCGACAAGCGCCCTTGAATATTTTGAACCTCTTGAAAAATTCCTTGCTGACTTCAGCGATGCTGATTACAGAATAGCTTCCGGCGGCGGCCGTATGTACATTACCATGGACCGCTACGGTGCAGACTGGTCTATGGTAGAGCGCGGCTGGCACGCTCATGTTCTGGCTGACGGCCGCCAGTTTACAAGCGCTACTGAAGCTATCAATACATACCGTAAGGAAAACGCAGGACTTCTGGACCAGGATATGCACGAGTTTGTAATCGCTAAGGACGGAAAGCCTGTTGGACCAGTCGTTGACGGCGACTCTGTAATCTTCTTCAACTTCCGTGGTGACCGCTCTCTTGAAATTACAGCTGCCTTCGAAGAAGACAATTTCCCTCACTTTGACCGCGTACGCCGCCCGGCTGTTGAATACGCAGGCATGATGGAATACGACGGCGACAACCACAAGCCGCGTCAGTTCCTTGTAAATCCTCCAAGCATTGACCGCACAATGGGTGAATACCTTACAAAGACAGGCGTTCACCTTATGGCAATTTCTGAAACCCAGAAATACGGTCACGTTACTTACTTCTTTAACGGAAACCGCCCGGGTGAATTCGACAAAAATCTTGAAACATACGTTGAAGTTCCGTCAGATGTTGTTCCTTTTGAACAGCGCCCATGGATGAAGTGCGCTGAAATTACAGACAAAGTAATTGAAGCAATCAAAAGCGGAAAATATGACCACATACGCCTGAACTATCCTAACGGGGATATGGTAGGACACACAGGCGTATTCAACGCAGTAGTATGCTCTATGGAAGGAATGGACCTTCAGCTGGGACGCCTTAAGGCTGCAATCGATGAAGCAGGTGGAATCCTCTGTCTTACAGCAGACCACGGAAACTCAGACGATATGTACGAGCACAAAAAAGACGGAACAGTTGCTCTCGGTGCTGACGGAGAACCTAAGCCAAAGACATCTCACTCATTGAACCCTGTTCCGGGAATTATCTATGACCCTGAATACAAGGGTGAATATGAGCTTGAGCTTAACAGCGGACTTGGTATTTCAAGCTGGCCTGCAACCCTCATGACGCTCATGGGATATGTTCCGCCGAGTGATTACGATAAGTCAATCATCAATATGAAATAACGGATGTTTTGTACGGTGCCCTTCACTGAAGTGAGGGGCATTTTTTTTAGCCCCGATTGGAGGGGAATTAACAATTGTACCCGTTAGGGTGTAAATATTATTTTTATGAGTGTTTTATACCCTATGTGGTATAAACATATCTCTTTTAATGGACATTGTACCCGATGGGGTGTATAATTCTGCTTATGCAGGATAAGAATAAACTCAATTCCATCAGTATTTTTCTAAAGAATAAGCGCAGGGAAGCCGGGCTTTCTCAGGTAGAGTTTGCTGTCAGAAGCGGGCTGGGGTTGAGGTTTGTGCGTGAACTTGAACAGGGTAAACTGACCGTTCGTCTGGATAAAGTGAATCAGGCTCTAGCAATGTTCGGCTGTGAGGCAGCTCCCGTTAAAATACAGACGGTTCTTTCAGGAGAAGATTCAGATGAATAGAAGCGGAACTGTTTTTTATAATGATATTCCCTGTGGCAGACTTTATGAAACTGACGAAGGCTATGTCTTTGAATATGATTCCGCCTGGCTTAAAAATCCATCCGCACAGCCTGTAAGCCTTACGCTGCCACTGACGGAAATTCCGTATAAATCAAAGACCCTTTTTCCATTTTTTGATGGTCTTATTCCGGAAGGGTGGCTGCTGGATATTGCTGTTAATAACTGGAAACTTAATCCCCGTGACCGGATGGGACTTGTGCTTAGTGTTTGTCAGGACTGTATCGGTGCCGTAAGCGTACAAAATACTGGAACGGAGGCCGAATAAATGAATTATGATTTTTGCCTCTGCTGTCTTAAAAAACTTGACGGTGAAAAAAAAGGATTTCATAAAAAATGCCTTAAAAAGTTTTTTGGTACGGCCCGGCCGCCTGAAATTGAGTTGTCTGAAGAAATCCTTGAATCTCTTGCACAAAAATCAACTTCTAAGGGAATCACTGTTGCCGGAGTTCAGAAGAAACTTTCACTGCATCTTTTTTCTGAAAAAGGCGGTGCATCCCGCCTGACTTTGACAGGCTATCCTCAGGGATATATTCTAAAACCACAGAGTGCTGATTTTGCATTTCTTCCTGAATCTGAGCAGATTGTTATGACAATGGCGGATGCTGCCGGCATACAGACTGTACCGCATTCCCTGATTTGTGTTTCGGATAATTCCAATGCCTATATCACGGGAAGAATTGACCGTACATCAGGCGGGGAAAAAATTCACATGGAAGATTTCTGTCAGCTTTCAGAACGCCTTACTGAAGATAAATATAAAGGTTCGTATGAGCAGTGTGCAAAAATTATCCGGAAGTTTTCTTCAAGGCCTGGTATTGATTTAAGTGACTTTTTTTACAGGCTCCTGTTCTGCTTTGTTACCGGAAACTCAGACATGCACTTAAAGAATTTTTCACTCATAAAAAATCTTCAAACGGGTGACTGGACTCTTTCAAAGGCTTATGACCTTCTTCCCGTAAATCTTCTTATGCCTTCTGATACTGAAGAAACCGCACTTACCTTAAACGGAAAAAAATCCAGGTTGAGAAGAACTGATTTTCTTGAGCTGGCAAAATCAGCCGCTATTCCTGAAAAGGCTGCTCAAAAGATGATGGAAGACATTCTTTCGAAAAAAGGCGAACTGCTGTCTCTTGCAAAATCTCCTCTTCTTCCCCAGGAAATGCAGGAAGAGTTTATAAAACTGATTGAAGAACGCTGCAGCCGGCTCGCAGTCTCCCAGCCCGGACAGTAGCCCCGATTGGAGGGGCGCAGTCGACCGCAGGCGCCTGAGGCGGCGAGGACGATGGAGGCGTAAGCCGGAACCCCGCAAAGCGGGAAAAAGCTCCAGAAATTTTTCTTGACTTTAACCCGGATTGCCCTTATATTAGTCATGTTGACCAGACTAACCTGACTAACTTACGAAGGATTGTATTATGTGCAGAATGAACGTACTTGAAGCAAAAACCAATTTTTCCAGAATTATTGCAATGCTTGAAAATCATGAGGAATCAGAAGTGATTGTAGCCCGTGCAGGCAATCCTGTTGTAAGGATTACGCTTATTCCGCAGCAGTGTATTGCAGATAAACTTGGAATGTTTGCGGGAGAAATGAATGTTCCTGATATAAATGATGAAAACTGGGATCCGTGTGCCTGGACTGATGAAGAGTTAAAGGAAATATGGGGGGATCTTGTATAATGACTTATCTGCTTGATACACACATAATTATGTGGACTTTATTTAACAGAAATAATCTTTCTTCAAAAGCTGTTAAGGTATTTTCCGATATGAAAAATCAGTTTTATTACAGTATTGCTTCTGTCTGGGAGATAGCCATAAAACACAGAAAGCATCCCCGGCAGATTACAAGAAGTGGTGTTGAATTTCTTCATTACTGCGAGGCTATGGGATTCAATAAACTCGAAATAAATGACCGGCATATCTGTGCGCTTGAAACCCTTGAACAGAAAGAAAATTCTCCTGACCATGATGATCCTTTTGACCGGATTCTGCTGGCTCAGGCAAAAGGCGAGGGGATGATGCTCATGACTCACGATAAAAAATTCCTGACATATGATGAACCGTATGTCTTTACCGTCTGATATTCCATGATGCCATAAACTGACTGCTGAATCCTGTACTGCTCATCATCTGTAAGCCGGAACCCCGCAAAGCGGGAAAAAGCTTCGGGTATATCGTGTAAAAATAAAACTTTGTGTTATACTCTTTATTGAAAAATACTAAAAACTCTAATTTCAAAAGGGATTTTATCAGATGAAAAAACAAACTTTTCTCTTAAGGGCTACCCGCCGTTTTGTGACAGGGGGGGGGGGCTATTATTTTGTGTAGTTATTTACTTGTGCAGCTGCGAGAACTTTCTTGACGGTGCAGAGGTAAAGAAAAACTTAAACGATGCAATAAACTATATCAACGCAGAAAGCTGCCTTATAGGCGTAGATTTTGCTGACGGCAGCGGAGTTCTTAATAAACCTGCAGGCGGTGAGACGGAAAAAAAGGAAGGAGAATATTTTTCCCTTGATTTTGATGTTTCAGATAAATACGAGTTTATCCGCTGGGAAATAAAGGACAGTGTAAGCGGAAAAATTTATGAGAACGGAGAATATATCGGCATTGATGATGTATATTCTTCCGATACTGAATGCTGTTTTATAAAATGCCCTCCTGCCGGGGTTAAGCTTACCCTTACTTCCGTGACAGGTAAAAGGCCGGGCTGGCTTTCAAGAAGTCCTGAAATTGAGTCAGAACTTTCCATTAAAAATATGTCCATTAACGTTACCTTTGATCAGGAAATGGATGAAGAGTCAATTTATTATAATGAAGATGAGCTGAAGGAAATAAAAGGTACTTATGGTCCTGAAAACATTCTCTGCACCTTTGTTGACGGAAAAGAAAAGTATTACGGTTACATAGATGAGGACGGGCAGACACATTTCAAGAACATCAGTATTTCTTCAAACATATTAAAGAATAACCTTGCCGGCTGTTTTAAGGCTCCGGTTTTTGAAAGTCCTACCGTTCTTTCCATCGCGGCTCATGCCAGCCAGGCAGAAGGTGATGTTCTTTCAAATTATGATGAAATTCTGGTAGAAATCTCTGACGGTTTTTTCTACAAAAAAGAAGGAAAAAACGTTGCCCTTTCTGACAGCATAAAATGGATTTATCAGATAGGTAACCAGATAGACAGTGAGGCTTCTTCAGTAAGTACCTGTGAGGTCAAGGGAGCAGGCGAAGTATTGTTTGTACCTGCTTCTGAAGTTCCTGCTCATGCAAAAGATAAAATCCCGTCCCTGAACTTTACTGACGGAACAAAACTTCACTTTAACATTAGTGTTGCTGACAGCGGCACCGGCTCGGCTGCAAACTTTACCCTTATGTTGAAAAAACTCTATGAAGATGATTATGTTACTCAGTCGGATTCAAAAGAGTTTTCTAAATCATATACATTTCCTTTTGCAAGCCGTCAGTTCGGGCTTATAGATAAGGACGTTGACCTTTATGAAGAACTTGGCATAAAAGAAAGCGGTCTTTATTCGCTCTACTTTATTTTCCGCGACAGGGCAGGCTATGAAAAAATCTGGCCGCAGAATGATGAAAAATTTTATTTTGTAATGGATATAAAAGCCCCTGACATTTCAAATCCTCCTGAGGTACAGGAAGTAGTCTCAAATGATTACTATTTTACCTGGGAAGAATCTCAGTCAATTGACTATAAAAATCCAGCCCTCCGCATTAAAAACCTTTCTACCGGGGAGGTCACGGAAAAGGCTTATCCAAAAGGTACGTCTTCAGCATCTTTTGCTGCAGAAGACGGCGTAAACTATGAGACTTCAGTCCTGTTCTATGACTATGCGGGAAACACAAACGTCCAGCAGGTTAAAGTCCTGAGCTTTGTTGAAGTTACGGGAACCCCGGAGTTTCTGGTTGAGAACGTGTTTGACATCAATAAAAGCGCAGCAGACTACGGCCTTAACGTTACGGCTTTCTATCGTGACGGAACGAGTGAAGACGTGAGCGAAAAAGCCTGTTTTAAAGATTCAGCGCGCATTACGGCTTCTGCGGCTCATATCGGGTATACGTTAAGCCAGATTACTAAGAGTACAACTTTTGAAGGTGCTTATAGGATTTCTGACTATGTCTTTACGGAAGCTCCGAGACGTCTTGGCCCTGGTGAAGGATACTGGGAATTTGGATGCTATGATTATGGAGAGCAGCTTAAAGTTGGTTATTACTGGAATTTTGGAGATTATCCGCAGGAAAAATCAACTTTTACTGATTCAGATGTAACCGCTGAGCCTGTCTATAACGACTGGTATCTTGGCACAGACGGTAAATTCTATGCCAAAAAAGATTCCGTATATTATAAAGTTGAGCCGATTAAATGGACGAGACTGTGTCAAAAGCAGCGGAACATGCACTCTCCAGTTTTTTACCAGCTTATTACATATAAGGTCATCATAGGAATTAATGATATAAAGTATTACGGTGTTGGTGATCGTACTTTACGCGGTAAAACAATAACTGCTGATACTTATCACTATTCCAATATCAGGGCTTATCTTAATGGAACTCAAAATAATTATGTGTCCGAAGGCGGTACAGCCGGAGAATATGATATCGACTGGAGCGGAAAGGGCTTTCTGCAGACTGCCTTTACTCCTGCTGCCCGCGAATATATTATGACTACCTATGTTAAAGAAAAAGGGAACGACGATAATTATTTTACGGATAAAGTATATCTGTCATCGTATGATGAAATTACGGAATATATCAAAAATAACTATAACAATAAAAGAAGCTTTTGTTTGGGCTATGATCGGGTAGCGTATACGAATTATATGGGATGGGACGGTAAGGGCGGTGGTCCTGCTGCGGTAAAGGTTCGTGACGGTGAAGTTTTAAATACCAAGTATTTGGGTATATTTGGTAATGCAGAAGATGTACAGACAGGCTATATGCCTGCACTGTGGATAAGGGATTCTCTGAGGGATAAGGAAGACAGTTATTGTTCAGATGAAGAGTTTGAAGAGGAAAACTAGGGAGAGAGAACTTATGAAAAAGACATTCAGTATTTTTGCGGTCCTTTTAACGGCTGGCCTTGTTTTTACTTCCTGCGGCGACCTTGACAGTGAAGAAACGTATTCGGTTACCGTAAAAAAATGCAGCGGCGGCTCTGTTACTGCAAGCCCGTCTTCTTCCGTTAAGGCGGGGCAGAAGGTTACCCTTAAAGTTACGGCAGATGAAGGCTATGAAGAAGGCAGTATCACTGTAAAAGACGAGCAGTTTAAGGTCGTAGATTATGACAGCGGTAATTCAAGCTTTATAATGCCTTCAGAAGACGTTACCGTAAGCGCTTTATTCAATAAAGTTTATGTGTGGGACACTTACAGCGTAACGGTAGAGCAGGGGGAAAACGGCACAATCACTGCAGATAAAACTGAAGGAATAGACTGCTCACAGTACGTTACCGTAATCTTTACTCCTGACGAAGGCTGCGTTACCGATACAAAAGCCATCTGTGTAAAGGATGAAGACGGAAACGAAGTAAGCGTAACCGTAATTGAAAAGACAGCTGATACCTTTAAGTTTAAAATGCCTAAGTGCAATATAAAGCTGTGTGCAGCATTCAAGTATGATGACAGCTGGAGTTATCCGGTTCCTGTAAGTGCAGGTAGGCGCGAAATTAACGGCAAGTTCTATGATCTGGTTTATTTCGGTGTATACCCTCAGACGGTTGCACCGCAGGACCTGGATGAAAGCGCCTTTGACGACAGCCGTAAGGTGGTTATGGGAGGGTTAACTTACTGCTACAATACACAGGATAAGAGCTATTACTGTCATGTTCTGGAGGATACTTATGGTGACTATAATTCATATTCAGATGGCTCTGCTGCTCATATATCTTCCGATAACTCGTACAGATGGTTTAAGGTTGAACCGGTAAAATGGCGCGTATTAAAGACTTATAATGACGGAACAGCCCTGCTGTTATCTGAAAAAATACTTAATGCCTCCTGTTATTATGATTATCCCAGATATGGTGCTGACGAAAATAGCTATTACAATAGGAGTATAGATGATGTAACTGTTAAACCTAATAATTATGCGGCCAGTGCAATACGTGCTTATCTGAACGGATTGTCATATAAAATGAATTCTGGCAGCTACTACGCAACCACATTGAAAACGAATACAACCTATGAGGGCAACGGCTTCATAAGGGAGGCGTTTACGGATAAGGCATCTGCCCTGCTGCAGGATTATGAAATTGAGTCAGGTATAAATGACAAAGTATTTTTATTGTCAAAGGATGAACTCTCCACTGAAGAATATGGTTTTTCTTCTGACAGTGACAGAAAAATGACAAATACTGATTACGCACTTACAAATTATCTGAATACATGTGATACGTATATTACACGGACTATTTATGATAATTATTACAAAGTAAATCGTGTTCATACCAATGGAGTTTTTGACTGGTATTATATTTATCCTAAAAGCGGCGTCGTCCCTGCCTGTATTGTTAAGATGGGGAACTAGCTTTTTTTTGACAATTTTAAATAATATGTTATAATATCTGAAAAAGTTTACGGAGAGTGACCCCATGAAAAATCTTTCTTTCAGGTATTATAACTTTGTGAAATGTTTCAGGGCCTGTTTATTGATTGCAATGACAGGCCTTGTGTTTTCCTGCGCAGCGGATATTTCTGAGGAAAAGGAAACCAGACACCGGATAACTTACGAATTAAACGGAGGATACTGGAGTGAAGGGTATTCTGCCCCGCAGACATTTACGGAAAACGCGTCTGTTGTACTTCCTTCTGTATCTGACATTTCAAAAGAGTATTATTCATTTGGCGGCTGGTACACGGATGAAAGCCTTAAGAACTGGGTAAGCGGTACCCAATTGGCTGACTTAACGCAAGACGTAAAACTGTATGCAAAGTGGGTTGATACAATTGAAACTTATTGGGCAACCGTTCCTGATGTCATTAAATCCATGAAAGAAAACGCAAAGATAACAATATTGATGGATGCTAACGCGGATAGTGTTGAAGTTTTCTCTGAAGTAGCTCAAGCATTAAGAGACTTATCAAGATGTGTACCAGATGTCGAAGTAGAACTTGTATTTCACAGGTTGGAAGATGTAAATGAAGTATGGAATATTCCTCAGAATTGTTTTTGGGATGTAAGTAATTTGACTGGAATAGCGATTAGTGTAGAAGAAATAGGTGAAGGTGCTTTCCAGGGATGTAGCAAACTTCGCAAGGCCAGAATTGGGTATCCAAAAAAAATTGGAAAAAATGCTTTTGACTGCTGCACTTCATTAAGTGAAATGGATTTTGTATTGTCTGATGTATATTGTGATGTAGGTGACTTTGCGTTTAGACAATATGTTGTGTCTCCTGATTTTGCAAAAACATGGATTTTGCTTCAAAATGGAGATAAAGCAATAACTCAAAAAGAAGCATTACCAAAATGCAAAAGGAGACACAACATGTAAAGTATAATTTATGTAGGAATGGATGTCCACAAGGATACATATTCTATTTGCTGTTATGACCCTAAAACAGACAGGTATCTTTACGAACATAAAATGAAGTCAACAACTGCAAATGTCCTGAAA
>JAEEGF010465540.1_pt1 | contig 98230 bp, 91 predicted proteins | sample 9134171 | NCBI WGS metagenome assembly JAEEGF01 (sample SAMN16246542, study PRJNA631951) | gut metagenome | biome: gut microbiome; feature: rumen; material: AP-attached | host: Bos | place: Iran: Karaj | collected 2018-10
AACATGGTTTATACCTTTGCAATGGAATCGTCGCAGGGAATTCGTTTCGAAGGGATGACAACCCTCTCAAGGCAACTTGATTCGAGCCCTTAAGGTAGCGTCCCAGGCTACCTTTTTTTGTGTGCCTGTCCGATTGTAGAAAGTATTTCTGACTTCGAAAACACAACATCCTTTCCCGAACATACTTTATTCTCAATTTGGGAGAAATTGAGATTTATTCCTCCAGGAGTAAGATCATGGCTACTATATTGCAGCAATAATAGTTTTGCTGTATCACATTTTTGTGCTATATTTGTAACAAAAATGATATGAAAGCTCTTGCAATAATAGAAAAGGACGGCGACGGGTACTCAGTTTTTACCGAGAACCTCAAGACTGTTTTACACGGCAGCGGAAGCAGTGTAGATGAGGCTAAAGAAGAGATGATGGCCGGCTACAACGATCTTCTGGAGTTCTACCGTGACAGCCATCAGGAATTACCGGCAGAGCTAAAGGATCTCACTTTTACATACAAGTACGACATCTCTGCGCTATTCAATGCCTTTGACTTTATCAATGTTTCAAAGTTCGCCGAAAAGATAGGCATCTCCCCCAGCCTTATGCGCCACTACAAAAGTGGCGACACATACATCTCGGATACGCAAGCGAAGAAGATAGAAAGCGGCCTTCACCAGCTCGCTCACGACCTGCTGCTAGTCTCAATCATTTAACTGCCCTGCCCGCTCGGTGCAGATGCCTTAGCTTGCAATATTATATATATTACGTCAATCAAATAGATCAATACGGTTTCTTTACACTGATCACGGTCTCTCCTAGAACAGTTTCAATCACTGATATTGTCCGAATTGTGAAGTTATGGGTGCCGCTCATCCATCTTGATATCTCTGCCTCTTTTTTGCCAATCATACGGGCAAATTCTGCTTGTGATAAGCCTTTTTTAACTAAAATTGAACGAATTCTGGCGGCAATATCAAACGAATAGCCAACCTCTTTTTTAATTTCTGGAGAAACGGCAGAGACGGCTTCTTTAAAATCAGGATGAATGTATTTAATGGATGCCATAACTAATCTATATCGACAACAATTTGTTCCAATTCTTCATTCAAATTAATGCCGTTCTTCTCTAATTCGACTAATTTTTCATCCACAGCCTGAAGAAGCGAAACAACACTTGCCAAATTGTCGTCTTGTTCATATGTTCGGGACAGTTTAAGTCCTCCACCTCCTACAATAATCAGGCTTTCAGAGACTCGTAGACAAAATAATCTCAAGGATCCATGCTCTGAAACATTTCTCCTGGAAATCAACAGTGGTATAGCACATACCCTGTCTTTCATCTTCCCTTCGACCCTAAAGTAATTCTCTAAAGCACCGTTACTTGCTATTTTATCGATAGCAGCTATTATTCTGTCAAGGTCATCTTTCAAATACTTATCCTTTGTGTCCTTGAACAGGATGAAAAATTTATGGAACTCCGTTTCATCTTCTCCATTTAATCTGATAGTAAAGATGTCGGTGGTTTCCGTCAACAATAAAGGAACGAACTCTACTCTCCTAGTCATACGTCACAAATAAATTAATACAAAGATACAATTATTTTCTTAACATAAAAGTTAAGATGACGGTTATAAATAATTCTGTGCAAAGGTACCCATCCGCTCGTCACAGAACGAACGTTTTTCTCAAATTCTCCCATATTGAGAGCCTAAAACAGAAATAGTTTTTCCAGAAACGGGAAGGACGATATCCGCTCGGTGCAGATGCCTCCGCTTGCAATGCTTTCCGGGCAAAAATCTGCCCCGGAAAGCATTCAAGCTACGGACTATATCTGCACCTTCGCTCTCTCATCACCGGGCCCGCAAAAGCGCCCCTCTCCCACTTAGTGAAGGTAAACCCTTAAAGCAGCGCGACCGGCACCCTCCTTAAAGCCTTTCGGTGACATTCATCCCCCGCTGGGAGCTCCCGTGTCGCCACGTTAGCCCCAGCGCTTTCGCGGGACAAGACATAAAATGTGGCAGATTATCTTGCAGAATCAAACATAGTTTATACCTTTGCAATGGAATCGTCACGGGGATTTCGGAAAGGGTTGACAACCCTCTTAACATTTGTTAATACGAGCCCCATCTAAAGTCGCGGCCTGGGCGGCTTTTATTTTTTTATCATTCTAACTCCAGGAACTGTGACACAATACTGGATATAGTCCCCTGTATTTTTCTGCTTACCAACTGTTAGTTTGATGTTACCTAGTTTCAGGATAATTATCTCGGAGAACATCTTCTGATTCTTATCTTCTTGTTTCTTGGGCTTTTTCTCAATGACCTTGGCTGATGTCAATAATTCGTTTAGCTTAAACACAGCAAGCGTTGACTCAAATGTACCAGATGCATGCCCGAGCGTTTCATTGATCGACTGGAACTTCACATAGATATACGCTTTCAGCGATTTATTCCACACCCGCTTCTCCGGATGAGCAGATATCCACTGAGCATAAAAGTCTTTGATGATTTGTCTCCGGGCCTTGATATCCTCCCGGGTGTTTCCCTGCGGTATCTCCATAGCACACATATTTTCCCCAAATCTAGCACGATACCCCATCACAAGCAAGACGTTGCGTCTACTTGTTGAAAACTATTTCTGTTTTTGAAAACGTATGGAAGATTTCACGATGGATTGCCAGCCCGCTCGGTGCAGATGCCTCCGCTTGCAATGCTTTCCGGGCAAAAATCTGCCCCGTTGGTCCTTATCGAGCACTAACAAAAAAGGCATTCCAGTTGGGGCTGAAATGCCTTTAGTGAAGTTGACTCTAAAGCAACACTAGAAGTACTGCAAAGTTATAGAATAATCAATTTCCTCCAAACTTATTTGGCCATACAGAAATGGCTTTTCCGGAAACGGAAATGATGACTACCTTGCAGTGAATGTATACGTTATCGTTCCAGTTGACTTATTTGGAGCTTCCGGGTTATACCCAAAGCTGGTTTTCAAAGCAGCTTCCTTACAAGCATCGATAACATCCTCGTCTGCAATGGTCGTAGAACCATTAACCGAAACAGCACTCACAATGCCGACCCTATCCATTGTAACATTTATCACTACCACACCCGTCGGCCCAGTGGAAACCTTTGGCAAATAAGTCGTGCCTAAAACATACCTATTCTCCACCTTAGCCTTGGCTGACACAGCAACCCTTCCGACGACACTCGATGACGGAACTGCGGCCTGACTGGCTTTCGGCTTTTGCACCACCGACGATGCCACCCTTGCCGGCGCAGGCTTCTGAATGTGATTCTGCATCTGAAGCGAATCGATTCGTCCATATAGCTGATTCACCGTCTCACCCAGCGAAGCCACTTCTTCCTTTAGCTTCTCTGTGTGGTAAACATTTAATCCAAGTATTCCAGCAAAAATAATTGCTATGAGCGTAGGAAAGAAACTACCATTACTACCATTATTCTCGTTCATACTGTCCACGTTGTTACTTTTTATCGGTTTGTTCTTAAAAACCCTATAGTATCAGAAGTTATCCTCAATATATTTCAGCAACTCGGCGTAAGCCGAGAGAGAAAGATTTAATACTCCCTGAACAGGGCCATTCATTCCATGCTGCAAAAGATCTTCGTAACCAAGTTTATCTGACTCTGTTTCTTCAACAAGAGAGAATAATGCCATTCTATTATGTTGCTTCATTCTGTCAAAGTCAGCTGAATTAAAGTAGAATTCCCTCTCTTTCTCCATTTCATCGGAGAAAGCCAAGTCACTCTGTTCAACAATAACTTTGTAACGAATTGAACTGATAGGTGCTGTAGAATAGACATAAACAGTATCACCTTTAAGAAAATTATAGTTCTGGCGCCAATATATACAGCCATATTTTTTAAAGCAGCCATCGTGATCGAAATAATTACCGTTGGCAGGAAGCAACCATATTCGAGGCTCCTTACGCACAACTCTTTCTATATGTGAAATATCACGGACAACCTCTTCTTTCTTTGGCTGAAGACCAAATGAAAGATCATCTTCATCAATTCCATATAGACGGAAAAGATTCTTAAGGATTGCCATCTTGTTCCAGGTGCTACTGCTCGTCGGACAATAATAAAGACCTTCGGCCAGTTTGCGGTAGTTCTTGGATACTGCGCTGGTAGCGAACCAGACGTTGTTGCCAGCTGCTTCTTGATACAGAATGGCCGGATTCATCACATATAACTTGTTCACGACCTCCCACATCATCTCGGCCCAACTTGCAACTTCTTGACGTTCCTCTCTAAAAATAAAGTACTGGATATCTCTATACGTAGCAACGCCATTGTCTTCAGAAAGGAACACTATATCGTCTTCCTTCTGCTCGGGCACAAAGGCAGTAATTGGATACGTCCAGATTTCAAGTGCCATCTCGGACAGCTTAGCCTTGCGTTTGTTCAGCTCTTCCTCATCCCATTTATCAAACTGGGCGACAAAGTGGTTCAGACGTATGCCGCTATCAACAAAACCATTCTTCATGGTCTTCTTCTCCTGGAAGGTCCTGTTGCTATAATTGGAGTTATAGCCAGTTAACGTCAGGTTGGAGATGGTGTGCAACCAGCGTTCCTGGATTGCTTCCCAGTCCTCGCCAAGCGCTTGTTTCCACGCTGTAGTCAAGGTCTGAGGCATAATGTGCTCGATGGTGAGAATGCCCTTCTCGATATTACCCACGACATCATTCTTCTCCTTACTGGAGCCGTTCTCAAGACGCTCGAAGATGTACTCCTTATTCTTGCCCCGCATAGAATAAATGTTCTTGGTAGTAAAGCCACTGATAAACTCCTCGTCCTTCGGGAAAGCGCTTGAAAGCCTTCGGCTCTCCAGAAGGTATATCATCACGGAGGAGTATGAATCAGTCTCTCGCTTGTTCTTAATAACGGAATTGTGCAACGTTGCAAAAATCTTGTTGAGAGCGCTGGTTGGCAAGTCGCACATTAAACGGCGGAAAATGAAGGTTTCTACACAGGAAAAAACATTGTAGATTTCCTTTCCATCCATACTGGTTTCCTTCGCATAAGCGACGAATGCCATCAGGAAAGGATAAGCAACGGTCATATCCAGAAGATCCAGTCGTTTCGCCACTTCATTGGCACCCTCGTCTCCTACATTGAATGTCACCACATCTTGATAGGCGGCAGCATAGACAAGCATATCCTGCAGGACGCTTTCAATGTTACTCTGCGATTTTGTATAGGCCTTAAATGCCGGATAGATACCCTTCAATGTAGGAATGATGCCTTGTTTAATGGTCAAGTAGTTACGCACGAAACTATCAAGTTCATCGCGGCTGCATCTCTCAATCTTGTTCCAATACTTATCGTAGTAATTCTCCTGCACTGCAGGTTCCAGATTCATAAGCACAAAGTTCCTGATCTTGTCGGACTCCGTCAGGTCGAGGCCAGTGGAGTTCAAACTTTCAAAAATGAGCTGGGGATTATCGCCGTGCTCCGGCTCAAGTTCAATATCAATGATTTCTAGGTTGTTGACGGCAAGAAACAATTCATCGACTGTAAGTTCCTTATATGTGACGATGCGATCGTAGAAATACCGATAGTTAATCGTGACTTTGGATTCGGGGATGTATTCTGATTCATCCTTGTAGATGAGCCGGTCAAAGGCGACGCAATCATCGCGGAACGGCTTCAGGCGAACCTTGCGCTCCGTCTTGTCATACTTGTCGACCAGGTAGTCCTCGATGCGCAGCGCAAGCGTATCATCATCGGTTTTCATGGTGCCGCTTTTCAGCGCATTGAGAATGGCGATGAGTATGAGCGATACTGTGGTGATACGCTGCTGGCCGTCAATCAGGACAACCTCATCCCTGCTGTGGGCATATGATACAATGCTTCCGAAGAAGTGCGTCTCTTTCCCTTCTTTTATGACACTGACCAGGTCATCGAACAGCTGCTTGCAGTTCTCCTTTTTCCAGTCGTAGTTCCTTTGATATACAGGTATGATGAAGCGCTTTTGCGATCCATCAAGGAATTTCATCAAGTAAGAGGCTCTTCCTTTCATATTTAAGCAGACTATATGTTAACAAAGATAAACAACTTTATGATTAACAGATAATCACTAGCAGGATTATACGCGCTAAAATGACATCTCAATCCGCACCAAATTGTCGCCGTCATCTTTTCCTTCATCAGATTCCTAAATTCAGCAGTAGGGGGTAAAGCCGCACTCGCCTGCTCCCTGTTTGGGGTTTTATCTTTAAGACCAAAGAGGGCAACGAGGTGGTCAATTTGAAGCGGAATTTCACATTAGCAATGATCATCAAACACATCTCCTCCAGTCCACTCTTGACCCATTGCGAGAGTAAAGCGTTTCCTTCCTCCATCTTCTTTGAAAAAAGAGCAAAGACTCTCGTGGACAAATGCATCATTTTTAATGAAAATCTTACAAAGTGCAAACTGTTTGATGGGACTTGGCAAAGTCGTTAATACGTAAAGAGTCTCTTTATCTGGGTTATAACCCGCTTCTACGACCATACTTTCTCCATATTCATTTCGCGAAAAAACGCTATCTTTAGATAAATTCATAAGGTAGTTCGACAATGATACATCTTCTCCCGCCTTTGGGCACAATAAAAACTCAGTCGAGGTCTTCCAGTTCAATTGTTTTGCGCCAGGGGTTAAAGAATCTTTTAGCCCATAGTCTAATTCCATCCGTCTTTCATAATCATTCTGACGTATGGAAGCCACATCGTATTTAAGGTGTTCAAACCCGTTCCATCGCATTGCTTCTTGGACCTCTCGTTCTTCTTCAGGAGATGGTGTGTAGCTCGTTTCTGTATCTGAATAAACCCACTCACCTATTTCGAATCTGTTACCTTTTGATTTACGATCTTCTATAGGCTTTGCCGCCCATTCCGCCCATCGCTTCAAAGTAAACGCAGCCTCTTCTTTCGTTACAGTTCTCATCCAGGTATAGTTCCGATTCTCAGATTCATGGCCAGACAACAACTTAGGATTTGACAGAAAGTTCTCTATGCTACCACATATCAGTTCTATTTTTGCCCTTGTGATAGGATTGAGGAGAATGTTTTCGAGCTTGGTCACCCACCGCAGATTCTCTGGGCGATTATTACAGCGATTAGTATCTATATGGTCAACCACCATTCCTGGCCGAGGCTCGGGCCCGTGGAATGCAGTACATACTACTTGATGGACACGAATAATACTGGAAAGCAACATATATCCAGTCTTCGGGTCTTTGCGCCCAAAGGTCCATACGTTGTCATACTTACAAAAACGTGCTCCTTCCTTAGGTAGCCTCATTATAGCGCCATTATCCCGGACTAGATACTGACGCCCCTTGTATTCGCACTGCTTTTCGCAGTCGAATACATCAATAAGATTATTTGATTCCATTAGACTACCTGTTTTTGTCGTTCGAAATCAAATCAAGGTGCGCATCCAGAACAACACAAATCCGAGACAGAATATCAATACCTGTTGAATACTTTCCTTGCTCGATACGGGATAAATTTGCTGCGTCTATTCCGGTAAGAAGAGCCAGGTCACGAGCCTCCATTCTTTTCTTTTCACGTAGCTCGCGAATACGCTGACCAATCCGAACACGCTCGGGCATTCGATTACCATAGTCCATTCCCAATGCAGGAACTGCATTGCGTAGAAAGTCAGACGTAATCCTGTTTACCATCTGCTCCTTGTCGTCAGAAAAGTTGCGGTCAAAGATGAATTCAATTAAATGAAGCACATACGCTTTGTACTCATCGCTACTGTACTTAGCTACATCAGATGTGATATTGAACAGTTCTCCATCTTTCGTTTGCACCTCTACAGTATGATCATCAAGGATCTGGGCACGAGAATAAGTCTCGTAAGACAAAAATTTCTTAAGGTTTTTATCCATAGTTTAATCAAACGTTTTTACCGTGGTGTCCCCACTTTAAATTAAACGACAGACAAATGTAGTATAATTATTCTTAATTGGCAAATAAACCAATCGGGCATGCCGAACTTACATCTCTTGAATTATCATTGGTAATAATTCTTCATCGGCAGGCAGCCATTTTACGCTATAAAACTCACCTATTGAGAGCCATCGAGCAGCTTCATGCTCATTTAAATGAAGGGCATCAGATGCAAGTGTGCATATATAGCAATGCATCGTAAGGTGAAAATTCGGGTAGTCAAATTCGACTGTATGCAGAAATTTTTCTATTCTAATTTCCGTGGAAAGTTCTTCTTCTATTTCCCGAGTGAGTGCTTGTTCTGGGGTCTCTCCTACTTCCATCTTCCCTCCTGGGAATTCCCACCAGTCTTTGAAATCACCATATCCCCGCTGAGTGGCAAATATCTTATCTTCTTTTCTGATTATGGCCGCTACGACCTCTATGGTTTTCATAATGATTGTTCTGTTATATACTCGTAAAGATTGTTCTCGACCGGAGTATCGAGTTTATACCCAATTTCTACAGCTGTAACATCCTCCGTATCATTCATCACAAATGGATGCAGATGGCCATTGTGACGGATAGTACCCAAGAAATAAAATTCCTTGGATGTCTGATCATCCTTATTCTTCCTAACGAAGAGCGGCATTAAGATGCCACGTTCTTCGCTATGAATAGCATTCTGGACATCTTCAGAATCTACAGTACGTCGGCTTTTGGAAATAGCTGTTAACGAAGAAGGATCTGTAAATCTGTCTTCATACTTGGTGGTAGCTGTAATACCCTCGTCTTTCTCATAGTTAATAAAGATAGGGTAAGTCTTTGAGTAAGAGTCATATTTATAGCCACCAATATTTAGAGAGACTTCCTCTTTCTTCCAGTTTAAAAGCCAACAAACTTCGGCGTACGTATACTTCTTGTATAGATTAAACAGAGTCCCAGCGTACAAATGGGAATAATCACGATTATGTCTGTAGATGCCGAATTCCAGCAACTCACGGACTGCATCATGGAATGCCTCATTCTTCAACGCTTTTTTGAAAACATCAGAAAGGGAGAAAACGCCATGGCTCTCTTTTGCCAATGCAATATGGAATCTCTCACCGCGGAAAAAAATCCCACTTAATACAGAAACAACACTTGCTCGTGTTTTTTCATCCAGCGTCACCCCATAACGATTGGCCAAAAGGGGCTCCCACAAATCAGCTAAATCTGGCTCGTCAATAAGAATTCTTAACAATGCCAACTCATGAATCCGCATTCCAGATGCGAATTTTCGCGAGATGAATTCCAGTATCTGATACTGCTTGTCAGACCACTTCTCTGTAAAATCTTCCTCGTAATCTCTGAGGAATGCTTGATATGAGCCTTTTTTGTCAATGAGGCGTAGCGGATCTAATTCGCCCAACTCATCAAATTCTTTTAGATGAGGAATTCTGCCCAGCTTATACTTCAAAGACAGGTATTCCTTTTTGAGGAGGCGAATCTGATTAAGATTGGCAGCATCAATAGATTTGTATATTCTGTCACGAGCAATTTCATCAAAGTAGATGGTGGAGGCACCTTTTATGATATTGTTCCCTTCCATCAATGAACGGCGGATATTGTCCTTATTTCCTGTCCGATCTCCAGATAATGCTATGGGAATCATATAGTTGGTCTGATAGTTCCCGATGAAGTCAAGTACTATCACAAACTCTTTCCCTTCGGCTTTACGAAGACCGCGACCAAGTTGCTGAACAAAAATGATAGGAGATTCGGTTGGACGAAGAAGAATAACCTGATTAATTTCAGGGACATCAACACCTTCATTGAAAATATCAACGGTGAAGATGTAGTCGAGTTTATCCGGACGTGAATCTGAGACCAGCCGTTCTATAGCTTTTTCCCGCTCTTGCTGAGAATCTTCACCAGAAAGCATTATTGTTTGATACCTCCCGGTTGCATTGAACTTATCACTCAATTCCTTCGCTTCATCTTTCCGGCTACAGAAGACCAATCCTTTTACTCTGTCGCCACTAAAACCATAATACTCCGCTCTATCAAGTATATACTTAACGCGCCTATCAGAAGTTAAATATCTAAACCGACTCAAATCGCTATTATCTTCACCCTCTATTTCGAGATCCGTAATACCGAAATAATGGAACGGACAAAGCATATCATTTTCAAGGGCTTGCTGGAGACGTACTTCACAGGCAATATTATGATCAAAGAGTTGGAATACATCAAAACTATCCGTTCTCTCTGGCGACGCTGACATGCCAAGCAACAGCTCCGGATGGAAATAGCTAATAATCTTTTGATAGCTCTCTGCACCTGACCGATGACACTCATCAAGGACAATCACAGAATACTCCTGAGGACCAAACTTCTCTCTTATGTGCTCTTTGGCCATCATATTCATCGTCGAAAACAGGAAAGAAGCATTCTTGGCTTTGCTGACATCATTATTGGTGCCGCTTAAGAGTTCCATCTGAATATTCTTGCCAAATATACGTTTGTAACTCTTGAGTGCTTGACGATTAATTTGCTCACGATGAGAAAGGAAAAGAGCCTTTTTCCCTTTTAGGATATTTTCAGAGAATAAGCGACGAATAGCAAATGCAGAAGCATATGTTTTACCAGTTCCGGTAGCAGAGATGAGCATAGCCCTTTTACCGCCGGCGCGTATAATTTCCTCTATGTTGATCGAGAAGAGCTCCTGCATGGAGTTGGGTTGTAGAACCTTAGAATAGCCAAGATCAAGAGTCCTTGTTAGTCTTGTTATTTCATCCCGCTCTTTTCTGCTGTTCTCATATAGGACAGCGTAATCATCCCGATACTCTTCATAACAGACCGAGGAATCCCATAGGTCATTGAATTCCGCCTCCACATCCTTCGCGTATGAACCGCTCATAGAGGACACAAGCCGGGTATTCCACTCATGATTCTTCGTGATAGCATCTTGTGTAAGATTGGAACTGCCAACTATTATCCGAAGACTGTCCCCATTATGGAACATGTATCCTTTTGTATGGAAACCGACATTGTTATCGCCTGTTTTGAAAATGCGGACATCCAGATTACTTAGCGAAGCAAGCTTATTCAATGCCCTAGGGTCGCTGAACATCAGATAATCCGTTGTCAAAATACGGCCACGAATTCCTTGCTTCTCAAGATCCTTGAGCGTTCCAAGGAGTGGCGCAATTCCGCCCATTGTTATAAAAGCAACGCTGATAAACAGGTCGTCACATCCTTTCATTTCCTTCTCGATAGCAGTCAAGACTTTTCTTCCATGAGAATTCGAAAGCAGGCTGGGTGAAAAGGTTGGGTCGGATTCAAGGGTAGCATCGATGAATGCCTTGTGGTACCCATCAACAAGTTTACGAGTAGACAATTTGTCCATTAATGCTTAATATCCTCTCTTTGATTTGCAAAGATAACAAAAATAAAGATACTATTTCTTTGACACAAGACGTTGAAAAGCCGTTTGATTACAGATTCATTAACTTTAATAATAACCCATTTTTAGCATTGAAAATGCCGACCCCCGCGGAGGTCGGGAGTCTTTGTTTACACCTCCACCTCCCACTCTACCAGCGATCTGTCTAGGCTGATGCTTTTCACACCGCCTTGCGGGCCGTGGATGTAGTAGTTCTGGGCAATGTTGTCGGCGATTTCGCTCTTGAAGGCAAGTTTGACGGCAGCGCTCTTTTCGCTGTATGAGTTGCCGAAGGGGTCAACCAGGTCCTTGATTCTTTTCTTGATGGAGAAGATGTTCTCGTGGATGGTGAGTTTCTTATAAATGGCGTATATCTCGTCTTTATGGTCTTGCAGATCCGCGACTCTGCAGCCCTCGGGGTGTTTCAAGAAGAAAAAGAACAATGCTTTGGGTAGCTGCCGCATTTTGACTTCTTTGCCGTAGTCTGTGAGGAGGATGCGCCAGTCGGAGGTTATCTTCAGTCGGCTGAGTTTTACAGCTTTTTGAATCCACGCCTCTATGACAGATGTGGGGAAATCATCCATTACCAGCAGTGCGATCTTTGCCTCCACTTCTTCAGCCAACTTCTGAAGATCTTTTTCACTCCGTGTGGGGCGGCCGACAGGGGGAATGGCCTCTCCCTCGATTACTTCAACGCCAGACGCCCTGCTGGATTTCCGCATTGAAAAGCGGATATCACCATCTCTGCCGAGATCGAAGATATCCTTAACTGCCTTGCGCATTATTCTGGATTCATCCGGGCATCCTGGCAGTTCAATTTCTACCACATAGAAGGTATCCGCTTCTTGATCATACCTGACCAGATAACGGAATCCAAGCTTCATTTTCAACCCCAGGGCTTCAGCTACTGCTTGATTGAAGGCTTCTTCACATAGGTCGTCAACGTCAATGTCAAGACCAGGGAAGTTATACTCGATGGACTCAGCCGACAGGTTTGGCATTACCCAGTCATAGCACTTGAGTTCATATCCTTTCTCTATCAGTTTTGATTCAATCTCTATACGGTCAGAATAATCAATCTGCCCGCACCAATTATTAATCAGCCAGACGTGCCGGGGATTGACCGGAAACGGCACTGCGTCCACCGCTTTATACGGTGTGCCGGTGAAGAGATTGTCGATAAGAGATTTGTCCATTATTGCCTTCTTGGAATAACAAATATAGACAATTATCAAGATAAAAGGAACCAGGAACTCATCTACCCAAGGGGTTGAGGCTATTTCTCATCAAAGATGTCAAGCAAAGAACAACAAATACCTTCTTCTTTCTGCTTTTTCCACATTTTACCAGCCTTGGCCCTCGCTTTCCTTATCTCAAAGCTCATCCTCACCATACCATCTTCGTCGGCATCGAAATCCAAAGCGTTGTCAATGTGCAGGTCTTTTGCCACTTCCACTGCATCCTGGTTGGCACCGATATAGGCCAGCGTCCAGCCTTTCTCACGCAGCCTGTCCACAAGTGCTTTGATGGTTTTGCCGGAGTATTCTTCTGATGAATTCTCCATCCCGTCGGTTATCACTGTGGCCAGCACGCGGTCATCTTCGTGGACAAGTCCCTCCAACTCATTCAGAGTTTTGCCCATTGCGTCGTAAAGCGGCGTACATCCGCCGGGTCTGTAGTCAGACTCTGAAAAGTCTTTTATGCTCTCGATGGGGACGCGGTCGCGGCGAGTCTTGATGCCTTTGATTCCATTGCCCTCGAATGTCACTATGGTGACGAAATTTTTCTGTTCAGGATGTTCCTCCTGGTCTTTACGGATACCGCCCAGCACTTCGTTTATGCTGGTCAGGGTTTCTTTGTAAATGGACGACATACTCCCACTCTCGTCCAGGATAATCACATTGTATATATTCATAATTCAAAGATTTATTGGTTTCTTACTGCTAAAGTAAGCCTTCCCAGAACCACCAAATAATAGATACAAGGCTTGTATGGAATTGCCGCCTGAACAATCAATTCGCACCTTTGCATCTGGGCGTTTTAATAGTCTTCTTGATCTGGTTCAAATGTTTGCCAGGCCCAGCAATGGGGTTGTCGAAGGAATCGTCAAAAGGCTTGGTTCTGGATCGATGTCTGTACTCCCGCCTGAGACGCCTTTTCATAATCAACGTATAGTCAAGTCTACGGGATTAATTCGGAGATGGCTACAGACGTTGTTGTGATAATAGTCAGGGCTCTGATTCTTCTGAGGATTCGGCGATCGGTGCCGAGAGTTGCAGCAGTTTCAGAGCCTTTTTTACTTCTATGACGGAAAGCCGCCGTACGCGGAGGTCGGGTGAATGCTTCGGGCAATATAGTTCCCCGCTTTGCGAGGCTTTGGTATAAGGCCGAGCAAAGGAGGGGCGGAGGGGCGCGGGACGGTAGTGTACTTTTCTGCCTGGTGTTCAGCCAGGCTGAAAAGCCCGCGATTGCCAGAAGCATTGCACCCGCCGCAGCCAGAGGCGGATGATTGGTATCCAATTTGGTATCCAAACTTATAATAAGTATATTTGCGACATAATCAACACGATAAGTTATGGTAGTTATCAGCAGTAGAGATTTTCGTTCTAATCAGAGCAAGTATCTTGGAATTGCAGCAAGCGGCCAGGGCGTCGTGCTTAAAACGCGCTCACTTGGGTCGTTTAAGATAGTTCCTATTAATGAAGATGACGTACTTATGACCAAGGAAGAGTTTTTCCGCAAGGTTGACGAGGGTCGGAAACAGATTGCAGAGGGAGAGTTTACCTCCGTCAAAACAAAAGAAGAGCTTGATACATTCCTTGAGTCGTTATGATTTATGAGTTAGTCTTTTCAGAACAGTTAATTGCTTGTTTTATTGTGAGGAAACACTACCTTTGTGACAACATTATGTGATGATAGTCCACCTATTGGTGGTTATAGTCCGAATTATTAAGGTGTTTCTGCCCATACTGAAACACCTTTTTTCGTTTTACACCCGCCGCAGCCAGAGGCGGCTGGATGTTCGTTTCTGAAGCATCATCGTCATATCTGAAAAAACTCTTTCTGTTTCCGGCTGACAAAATGGGAAGTTTTGAGAAAAACGGTCGTTGAGTGACGAGCGTTCTGCTATCTTGGCGGCGATAATCAATTGTTGTGTTGCCACCGAATTTCAACAACTAACAGTTGTAAAATCTAGTATTATTATTAATTTTGCATAGAGAAAGGAATTATGCTGTTTGATGACATTACTAATGACGGACGTTTATGGGCCGTTCGTTATGATGATGACGAGGAAAATGCCTTATTTGAATCATTTGCCCAGTGGAACGATGTCGAATGGCTCCGGAACTTCTTCACTGAAAACAAAGAAGATCTGGAAAGCTACTTCAAGGTGACTGATGTGAACGAAGCTATATTTGACACAATTGATGATAGCGACAGACTACAATGCTTAATTCTAGATTTAAGTCCAGATGCGGACTTGGAGAAACTGTTCAAACCACTTGATAATAGGCAAACTGCAGCGTTGATATTAGATAAAGAAAAGGCTCGGCTCAATCAAAAAAGTATTCATCCTTCATGGCTGAGGCTTTACGCGATACGCTTGGAAAAGGGGGCATTTATAGTGACCGGCGGAGCGATTAAACTAACAGCGACTATGGCTGAGAGGGAACATACCCTAAAGGAACTCATAAAGATGGAGAGGGTCCGGAATTATTTGCTTAGTGAAGGAATTATTGATAAAGACAGCTTTAACGATTATCAGAATTCTCTATAAAATATCACATTATGGGGACAGCAATTGAACACTTGAGAAAACATCAATCGCCAACACCATCAAAATGGCGTGAAGAGGCAGAGTGGCGACGGGCCAACAAGGCGTGGTTGCGCAGGTCGCAGATGGTGGCCGTCAAAATGCTCGACAAGATGGAGGCGATGAAATGGACACAACAACAGGTTGCCGAAAAACTTGGCTGTACCCAGCAATATATCTCAAAGATTGTAAAAGGGAGCGAAAATCTTTCCTTGGAGATGTTGGCAAAAATAGAAGATTGCCTGGACATCGTCATCTTCGAAAGCAAGTGAGTCGCTTACAACAAAAAAGCCACCCCGATCGAGGGGTGGTCAGTTTGGGAAATCTGTGCTATCTTTGTGATATGAAAACTATTGGAAATTTGCTGTGGCTGGTGCTGGGCGGGCTCATTGTAGCGATAATCTACTTTATGGTGGGACTGGTGATGTGCATCACCATAATTGGCATACCCTTCGGGATACAACTGTTCAAACTGGGCCAGTACGCACTCTGGCCATTCGGGCACGAAATGGTGAACAAACCAGAAGAGCCCGGATGCCTGTCTATAACTATGAACGCACTCTGGCTAGTGCTGGGCTGGTGGGAAATTGCCGCGTGCCATTTATTCTTCGGACTCATATGCTGCATAACCATAATAGGAATCCCCTGGGGCCTGCAACACTTCAAAATGGCCCTGGCATCGCTGCTTCCGTTTGGCAAAGAGGTAAAGTAGCATGAAGGTCGGCCTGTTTGTCCCCTGCTATGTAGACGCCCTGTTCCCCCAGGTCGGAGTAGCCTCGTATAAGCTGCTGAAACGGCTGGGAGTGGACGTAGAATACCCCAAGGGACAAACCTGCTGCGGCCAGCCTATGGCAAACGGAGGCGTGGAAAAAGACGCCGTTGGGTTGGCAGAGAAAATGGAGAAACTGTTTGCCGGATACGACTATGTAGTGGCCCCGAGCGTCAGCTGCACCGCCTTTGTAAGAATCCACTACCCCGAACTGCTGAGCCACGAATGCCACCTGGCGGGAGCCTGTATGGACATAGTGGAATTTGTCCACGACATTCTGCGCCCTGCGGAGTTGCCGGGTAGCTTCCCGCATAAAGTCAGCATCCACAACTCTTGCCACGGAGTGCGGGAGTTGGGACTATCTTCTCCCAGCGAACAGAACCTGGCGCCATTCAACAAAATCCGCGATCTGCTGGAATTGAAACAAGGAATACAGGTTGTGGAGCCCGAGAGAAAAGACGAATGCTGCGGCTTTGGAGGGCTCTTCTGCGTAGAAGAGAGCGCCGTCAGCGCCAGGATGGGGCTGGACAAAGTCAGGCGGCATATCGCCACAGGGGCCGAATTTGTCACCGGCGCCGACTGCTCCTGCCTGATGCATCAGAGCCGCATCGCCCGCAAAAACGGGCTCAAAATAGAATTCAAACACGTAGCCGAAATACTGGCAGCAGGACTATGACACAGCACAGCAAAAAAGCCGCGGCATTCCTCAAAGATGCCAAATACAGCCAGTGGCACGACGCCACATTCTGGGCCGTGCGCAGCAAACGCGACACTATGGCCCAGGGCCTGCCCGAATGGGAACGGCTCAGGGAAAAAGCATCGGCCATAAAGCGGCACACCCTCTCCCACCTGGACGAATACCTGGAACAGTTTGCCGCGCAGGCAGAAAAAAACGGCGCCGTGGTCCACTGGGCTGCCGATGCCGATGAATTCAATGCCATAGTGTTTGACATACTGCAGGCGGCGGGCGTCAAAAAGATTGTCAAATCCAAATCGATGCTCACCGAAGAGTGCGGGATGAACCCCTATCTGGAAGCCAAAGGCATAGAAGTGGTGGAAACCGATCTGGGAGAGAGAATCATACAACTGATGGGGCAGCGGCCAAGCCACATAGTGATGCCGGCGGTGCACCTGAGCCCCGACCAGGTAGGCGAACTGTTCGAGAAGGAAGGCATCTCCGACGAAATAGGCAACCACGACCCCACATACCTGACATATCGGGCCAGGCTTAGCCTGAGGAACGAATTCCTGACCGCCGGCGCCGGTATGACCGGGGCCAACTTTGGCATTGCCGCCACCGGCGACATAGTGGTCTGCACCAACGAAGGCAACGCCGATATGTCCACATCGTGCCCCAAGCTGCACATCGCGGCGCTGGGACTGGAAAAAGTGATTCCCGACTACGACTGCCTGGCGGTGTTCCAGAGAATGCTCTGCAGGGCGGGAACCGGCCAGCCCACCACAAGCTATACCAGCCACTTCCGCAAGGCAAGACCCGGCGCAGAGGCTATGCACATAATACTGGTGGACAACGGACGCAGCCAGTGGATTGGCAACCCCGACCACTGGGAGAGCCTGAAATGCATCCGCTGCGGCAGCTGTATGAACACCTGCCCCGTGTACAGGCGCTCCGGAGGCTTCTCTTACAGCTACTTCATTCCCGGGCCGCTGGGTGTCAACCTGGGTATGCTGCGCGACTTCGAGGCCCACAAGGGCAACCTGTCGGCCTGCACCCTGTGTATGAGCTGCCAGAGCGTCTGCCCGGTGAAAATCAATCTGGGAGAGCAGATATACAAATGGCGGCAGATGAGCGGGGCGATACCTCCCGCAAAAAAGGCCCTGTGCAAAGGGATGTCAATGGTATACAACCATCCCCTGCTGTACAAAGCCGCCACCGGAGTCTTAAAACCGTTCCACAGTCTGGATTTGGAAAAAGATGAGTAGAAAAGACGAAATACTTGGCCGCATCCGTGCCGGAATAGGCACGCGCTACGATATGCCTGCGCTGGACGACATTGAGCCCATCACTTACCCCGACCCCCTGGCAGCCTTCAAAGCCTCTTCCAAGGTGGCCGGCAGCGAAGTCGTGGAGCTGGAAAGCGGCGACACTGTGGATTCGATAATCCGGGAGCGTTTCCCCTCGGCAAGGACCATCGCCTCCAACCTGCCGGAGGTATCCATAGCCAACCTCAACCCCGACACCGTGGAGAGCGCCGCCGCGCTGGACGGCACCGACGTGGGTGTCATCCGCGGAGAATTGGGCGTGGCAGAGAACGGCTGCATCTGGATTCCGCAGGCTATGAAAGAAAAGGCCGTCTGCTTCATCTCTGAAAACCTGGTGATACTGCTTCCCAAAGAGGCCATCGTGAACAATATGCACGAAGCCTACCGCCGCGTAGATCCCGGCCGGTACGGCTATGGCACCTTTATCAGCGGCCCCTCCAAGACCGCCGACATAGCCCAGACCCTAGTAATGGGCGCACAGGCCGCCCGCAGCGTAACTGTGATACTGATATGAAACCGTACATTTTAAGCATCGTCCTGATTCTGGCCACCGCCTGCCAATCTTTTGAGCCGTTCACCTTTGTCCAAATGAGCGACACGCAAATAGGTTTTATAGACGAGTCGCCGGCCTTTGCCCATTCCGATTCCCTTATGAAGGCAGCCGTGGATGCAGCCAATGCGCTGAATCCGGCCTATGTCTTCATCACCGGCGATTTGGTGGACAACCCCGACGACCCCATCCAGGATTCGATATACAAGACCCGTCTGGCCGAGATTCAGGCCCCGATCTATGAGGTTCTGGGCAATCACGACCGCCGCGATTACGGCTTCCGCTTTTCATTTCAGGACAGAGGCTGCGCCTTCATAGGGATAGATTCCAACTGCATAAAAGACGGTGCCGCAGAGGCCGAGAAGGCTCAACTGGAATGGCTCACCAAAGAGTTGGACGCCGCCGCACGGTGCAGATACACCTTCATTTTCCTGCACTGCCCGGTTGTGCGCGAGAGCGTTGACGAGAAAGAAGATTACTTCAACTTCTCCAACGCTCAGCGCGCGCAGTACATTTCGCTTTTCAAGGAAAAAGGCGTGGACGTGGTCTTCGCCGGCCACACCCATCAAGACTATGACACCACGGTAGACGGCATCCGCTTTGTCGCCGCCGGCCCCGTGGGCAACGCCCTGGGCCACGGCACCCCCGGCTACAACGTCGTCACCGTATCCCGCGACAGCGTCTCCATCACCTACACCCCCACCCCCGGCATCGACCCCGCCGGCTGCCGGTACTAATTGGCATAGTGTCCATAAGCTGAAATAATCAGCACCTCGACCACACTGTCTATTATTCTGTATACTAGACGGTGCTCTTTTGTTATGCGTCTTGAATAAACAGATCCATTGTAGCCCTTCAGCTGTTCTACCTGGCCCGTGCCGGACCTTGGGTGACTCCTGAGCTCTTCAAGCAATAGCGACAGTTTGGCAATGGACTGTGGAGAATGCTTATGTAACTTTTTGATATCCTTTTTGGCTTCCTCGGTAAAAACTATCGTATACATATCAATCTTCACTAATCATTCGCCCCAAAAACTCATCCACACTCTCACCTTCTTTCATACGATGCACCTTCCCTGCTTCGTAGTCTGCAATACCTTGCTTGATCTTGGCATCAAGTTTCGCTTCATCTATCAACATATCTTCGTCTTTTAATGGTATTAGCTTATAATTCCCGAATGTTCGGGATGTTATTACTACGTCATTAGTCCTGGCGAGGCTGAAATACTTGCGCTGATTCGCCCGGAACTCTCTGCTGCTGACAACAACCATAGCTTATTGTTTTTGCAAATATAGCAAAAGATAACTATGTACCAAAATGGTACACATTTTTCAGAAAAGAGGCTCTCTTGTTGCACTGACTGCTAGGCATAGGGATGAGGGATGCAGGGGATATTGTGCTTTTTAGCTGCGCGTCAGCTTCACAAGCTCCGGTTGGGGGCGTGAGTAAGGCGTGAAATGCCAGTGGCATTTCAAAGACTTGCGAACGCCACTAATTGAGCCCGTCAACGACGTTACAGGTGCCGACAAGGCGCCTGTAAAAGGAGGCGTCGCGGCGAAAAGGAGCTTTGAAGCGGTTAAACGCGCTGCGTTAAGAAAAGCACCATCCCCTGCATCCCTCATCCCGCCGCCGCATTTCCCGAGCCGCCGCAAGATGCCAAAGTGACGTCAAGCGATAGTGGTGTGACGGAGCTATTGATTCCGGTAACGGTCCAGACAATGGACCGATACCCCAACCTGATTTTACTTGCGCTTGCGGCTCACGATGTCCATAGTGTCGCGGGCAATCACCAGCTCTTCGTTGGTGCAGACCACCATAGCTTTGACGCGGGAATTCTCTGTACTGATGAGCCAGTTGTCGCCGTCCACGTGATCGTTGCGGTAGAGGTCCAGCTCCAGGCCAAGATATTCCAGGCCGCTGAGCACCTCGCGGCGCACGTTGCGGGCATTCTCGCCAATGCCGCCGGTCATAATTATCAGATCCACGCCATTGAGCACGGCTGCGTAGGCGCCGATATACTTCTTGATGTCGTAGCAGCGCTTCAGGTGAGTCATCTCTGCCTGCTTGTTGCCCTTGGCTGCGGCACCCTCTACATCGCGGTTGTCGGCAGACACGCCAGAGAGGCCCAGAAGGCCGCTCTTCTTGTTCATCACATCGTTCATCTCCTTGGGGCTGAGACCCTCCTTCTCCATCAGGAAAGTCACAACTGAAGGATCTATGTTGCCGCAGCGGGTGCCCATAGTAACGCCCTCCAGCGGAGTGAATCCCATAGAAGTATCAATGGACTTGCCCCCCTTGATGGCGGTGATGGAACTGCCGTTGCCCAAGTGGCAAGTGATGATTTTCTTATCCTTTATGTTCCAGCCCAGGGCGTCGCAGGCCTTGCCCGCCACGAAATTGTGGCTGGTGCCGTGGAAGCCGTAGCGGCGCACGCCGTATTTCTGGTAATACTCATACGGCAGGGCGTACATATATGCATAGTCGGGAATAGTCTGGTGGAAAGAGGTGTCAAACACAGTCACCTGCGGAATCTGCGGCATAAGCTCTGCGGCGGCACGGATACCCAGCAGCGAGGCGGGATTGTGCAGGGGAGCCAGTGCGCAGCACTTCTCTATCTTGGCAATAGTATCCTCATTTACCAGGGCTGCGGAAGAGAAATATTCGCCGCCGTGGGCCACGCGATGACCTACGGCATCGATATCCTCAAGACTCTTGAGGACGCCCTTTTCGGGGTCCAGAAGCATCTCAAGCACCACAGAAATGCCCTTTGAATGATCGTGTATGGGGAGCTCGCGGAACACATCCTCGCGGGTGGGAACCTTGTGGGTAATGGTTGCATTGTCGCTGCCTACGCGCTCTACGAGACCTCTTGCAAGAAGAGAAAACTCGGTTTCGCCCTTGAAATCCAGCACTTGGTACTTGATGGAAGAGCTACCGCAATTGAGAACCAGAATATTCATTAGATAATTATCGTTTGATTTGAGATGCGAAGTTACTAATAAAAACTTATCTTCGTGTCAAATTAGAGACGGATATGAAGGGAAGATGCGACATAGCTCTGTATGCGGCGGCGTTTGTGGCAGGAGATCTGGCGGCGGGCTGCTGCGACGGTCATCTCAGGACCTCTCTTATTGTATTTTCGGCTATCCTCATACCCCTGGCGGCACTGCTTGTGACGCGCAGAAAGGCCCGTTTTGCGGCCGTTGCAGCCTTCTTGATATTGGGCACACTGAACGCCTCGATTGGCCGCTATCCCGCCTCTGAATGGCCTCTAAAGCAAAAAGCCGGGGCTGTAAAGGAAGATATTTCTGCAAGACTATACGCCATTGCCGGCGGCGGCAGCGAAGGGGCCATCCTAAGCGCCATTGCAATAGGCGACCGCGGCAGCATAGACCGCACCCTGAAAAGCGACTTCCGCAGCAGCGGCGCAATGCACCTGATTGCCCTCTCGGGCCTCCATATAGGCGTACTCTACTTTTTCCTGACGCTCACTTTTGCCCTGCTTGGCAACAGCCGGCCATCGAGGCTGACACGCAAACTGCTGATTCTGGCCATCCTCTGGGCCTACTCCTTTGTTTCCGGGATGTCCAACTCCATACTCCGGGCGGTGATAATGATTTCTGTGTATGAGGCGGGCGAGCTGTTCGGCAGCGACCGAAGCCTAAAGCGCGCGCTGGCCATTAGCGCCTTTGCCACCACTCTCTGGCAACCCGACGCCCCCTTCCAGATAGGCTTCCAGCTCTCCTACGGGGCTATGGCCGCCATCTGCTTCATATACCCGGCGGTGAAAAGGCTGCTGGATTGCCGCAGCGCACTTATGGAAAAAGTGTGGAACACCGTGGCCCTTTCGCTCAGCTGCCAGGCCGCCACCGCCCCGCTGGTGCTGCTCTACTTTGGCACCTTCCCCAAATATTTTATGATCACCAACTTTGTGGCGATACCGCTCACCAGCACCGCGATATATCTGACGCCGGTGGCCCTGATAACAAAAAATCTCCCGTTTGCGGGAGACTTTTTGCAGGCCGCCTTGCAGCTGTCGCTGAAGCTGCTGCGCACGGCCATCCAGATTATCGCCGGTCTCTAGTTGTTGCCGGAGCCGTCGAAGCAGTGGGTGCAGATGCACTCCTTGGGCAGGCCAATGGCCTTGACCACATTGTCCACAGAATTGAACTTGAGGGAGTTCATCTTGAGATTGCTGCGGATAGCCTCCACCATCTTGCAGTAGCAGGGGCTGCCGTATGTGGCATATTCCTTCAGGTTCTTGTCGTGAGTGCCCTCCAGCTGCTCTATGGTGCGGCGGGTCACAAACTCCAGCGGAGACTTGGAGGCGGAGAAATTGAGGTACGGGCAGGGATATACCAGCGGCGGGCAGCTGATGCGGATGTGCACCTCCCCCGCCCCGTGACGGCGGAAAATCTCCACATTGTCCCTGAGCTGCGTGCCTCGCACAATGCTGTCGTCGCAGAACACCAGCTTCTTGCCCTTCATAAGCCCGTAGTTGGGTATCAGCTTCATCTTGGCCACCAGAGAGCGGGTCGTCTGGTCTATCGGCATAAAGCTGCGGGGCCAGGTGGGGGTATATTTGAGCACGGCGTTGCGGAAAGGGACCCGTGCGCCCTCTGAGTAGCCTATCGCCATACAATTGCCCGAGTCGGGAATGGGCGACACCAGGTCGGCCTGGATGTCATCCTGCTCTCCCATCAGACGGCCCAGATTGCGGCGCGCCTGATCCACATTCACACCCTCGTAAGATGCTGCCGGGAAACCGTAGTAAATCCACAGGAAAGAGCATACGTGCAGCCGGCCCTCTGCGGGCAGCAGCGGCTTGATGCCGCCGGGGGTGATGAGCACCGCCTCTCCGGGACCCAGCTCGCGCTCCAGGTCATAGCCCAGATTTATCATACTGCAGCTCTCGCTGGCAACACAGTAGGCGCCCTCTTTGCTGCCAATCACCAGCGGAGTGCGGCCGTAATAGTCGCGGGCGGCTATAATGCCGTCGTCGGTGAGTATCAGCATAGTGCAGGAGCCCTCTATCTTGCTCTGGGCATAGCGGATGCCCTGTGCAAAAGAGTCGCCGTGGTTGATGAGCTGCGCCAGCAGTTCGGTGGCGTTGGTAGAGCCGTCGCTAAGCTCGGTGAAAATCTTGCCTTCGCTAAGTACGTCCTGCGCCAGAGAGTCTATATTGGAGATTTTCATCACCGTGCAGATGGCATATCTGCCAAGGTGAGAATGCACCGCAATGGGCTGCGCCTCGCTGTCGCTGATCACGCCAATGCCCATATGGCCGTCAAACTTGGGCAGGTCCTGCTCAAACTTGACCCTGAAATAAGATTGCTTTAGAGAGTGAATGCTGCGCTTGAGCATTCCGTCAGAATTGATCACGGCCAGTCCGCCGCGCTTGGTGCCCAGGTGGGAGTGATAGTCCACACCGTAGAACAGATCAGTTATACATTTCTCTTTGGAGACAACTCCGAATAATCCACCCATATTCTGTCAATGGTTTGTCGGGGCAAATATAATAAAAAGGGCGACCGACCGGCCGCCCTTTTTGCGATTATTGTTATTGTTGAGTTGCGTCGTGGAATATCTTGTTGTACTTCTCGTACTGAGCCATATATTCATCGCTCTGGGTGCGGAAGCGGAAGTAGATATTCTTGAGGTACTCGGCAATTGCTACCTGCAGCTCAGGGTCGCCCTTGGCCAGCTCGTAAGATTTCTCGAACGGATCGATGGCCTTCTTCAGGGAGTTGTTCACCTCTTCCAGCAGGGCATTGTATTTGGCGTCGTCAAGCTCGGCATTTGCCTTGTCCTGATATTCAAGAGCCTCGTCGTAGTACATAATGCCCTTGTTCACGATACCGAAGATGTAGTTGTTGTCAATCTCGTAGCTCTTCTCGAAGAGTTCCATTGCGGCCTCTTTGTTGCCGAGCTTCTTGTTGATGTCACCCTCTACATAATAGAGGCTGGCGTTGCCGGGCTCGTTGGCCTGTGCCTGGTGGATGAGCTCGAACAGCCTGCTGCTGTCGCCGCCTGTATCAAGGTTGTAGTTGATAAGGCCCACCAGAACCTGCTGGTTCTCGGGGAATGCGGCAAAACCTTTTTCAAGGATAGTCTTGTAGTTCTCCATATCGTTCTTTGCGCGGTAGAGCTCAGCCATAATTGCATAAACTTCACCTTTTGCTGCATAGCCGGCGTCCAGGTCTTTCTGGAGAAGCTCCAGAGCCTTGTCGTTATGGCCGTTGTCGCGGGCCATAAGGGCGGTGTAGTAAACAGCCACGGTGTCCACGCGGTTCAGGATCGGGTTCTCGGTGCTCTGATATGCCTTCTCGAAGAACTCCTCTGCCTTAACCTTGTCGTCTGCCATATAATAGAACAGACCGGTGTTGTGGTATGCAGAGCGGATTTTCTCTGCGGTCTCGGGATACTTCTTGTTCTTATAGGCATATTCGTCCAGCTTGTATGCCTTCTGAAGAGCCTCGGAGCACTTTGCAAGGGCGTCTTCCATAAGCGGCTTCTTCACCAGCCAGAACTGGAGCACACCGTTGGCATCGTAGTAGAGATCCTTGTCGTCGTAGCAATCCACCGAGTAGGTCACGCCATTTACTGTGCGCTCTTCTGTGGTGAACTGTTTGCCCTTGGTGAGCAGCTGCACTTCGTAGCGCTGCGCATTGGGGTATACGTCAGAGTTGGGATAGTCGTAGATGTCGTAGTAAGCCTGTGCAAGCTTGAGCCAAGGCTCGTGAGTGCCGGCTTTCTTGGGATTCTCCAGACTGGTCTGCAGCTTGTTGGCATACTTGAGGAGGTCTTTAGCCTTTTTGGAAAGGTCCTGTGCCGATGCGCCGATTGCCATTGCGGCAACGAGCATAATTACTACAAGTCGTTTCATAGTTTTAAGTATTAATTATTATTCATTTGTTTCTTCTGCTGCCTCGCCCTCTGCCTTGGGAGCCTCTTCTTCGCTGCGCGGCACTTCGCACACCGCAGCTATGGAATCGCCTTCGCGAAGGTTGATGAGCTTGACACCCTGTGTGGCGCGACCCATAACCCTGAGACTTGCAACCGCCATACGGATGGTGATGCCGCTGCGGTTGATGATCATAAGGTCATTGTCGTCCGTTACGTCCTTAATAGCAATAAGCGCGCCAGTCTTTTCTGTGATGTTGATGGTCTTGACGCCCTTGCTGCCGCGGTTGGTGATGCGGTATTCCATAACGTCGCTGCGCTTGCCGAAACCGTTCTCGCTGACCACGAGGATCTGCGGACGCTGCTCTTCGGGCAGTGCGGAATCCACGCAAACCATACCCACAACCTCGTTGTCGGTGCCTTCGTCGCCAATGTCCATACCGCGGACACCAATGCTGGTGCGGCCCACGGCGCGGGCCTTGCTCTCGTGGAAGGTGCACAGGCGGCCCTCACGGCTGGCCAGGGAGATGAAGTTGTTGCCGTCGGTGAGCTTGGCCTCCAGCAGCTCGTCACCCTCGCGTATCACAATGGCGTTGACGCCTTTGCTGCGCACGTGCGAGTATTCTTTGAGCGAGGTCTTCTTGAAGGTACCCTTCTTGGTGACCATCACTACGTAGTGGTTCTCCACGAACTCAGCGTCGGAGAGGTTGCGGACGTTGATGTAAGCTTTGACGCTGTCGCCCTGCTCTATGTTGAGCAGATTCTGGATGGCGCGGCCCTTGGAGGCCTTTACGCCCTCGGGAATCTCGTAGGTCTTGAGCCAGTAGCAGCGGCCCATTGCGGTGAAGAACATCATAGTGCTGTGGTTGTTGGCCACATAGATGTGCTCTATGAAATCTTCTTCGCGGGTAGTGCTGCCCTTGCTGCCCACGCCGCCGCGCGCCTGGGTGCGGTATTCGGTGAGCGGGGTACGCTTGATGTAACCCAGGTGGGATATGGTGATGACCACGTCTTCGTTGGCGTAGAAATCTTCGGGGTTGATATCGTCTGCGGTGGGAGCAATCTCGGTGCGGCGCTCGTCGCCGTACTTGTCAATGAGCTCGTGCATCTCGTCTTTGATGATGGCCAGCTGCAGCTTTTCGTCTGCAAGCACCTCGCGCAGATGGTGGATCAGTTTCTCCAGGTCGTCGTACTCTGCCTGGAGTTTGTCGCGCTCCAGACCGGTGAGCTGGCGGAGACGCATCTCCACAATGGCGTCGGCCTGCGGCTGGGTGAAGCCGAACTTGGTCATAAGGCCGTCGCGGGCTTCCTGAACTGTCTTGGAACCACGGATGTGCTCTATGATGAGGTCAATGATGTCCAGCGCCTTGAGCAGACCTTCCAGTATGTGGGCGCGCTTCTCGGCCTTGTCCAGGTCGAATTTTGCACGGCGCACAACCACTTCGTGGCGATGGCGCACGAAATAGTGGATGAGGTCCTTGAGGCCCAGCAGGCGGGGCTTGCCGTCTACCAGGGCGATGTTGTTGATAGAGAAGCTGGACTGAACCGGAGTGTACTTGTAGAGGTTGCTGAGCACCACGTTGCTGGAGGCGCCCATCTTGAGCTTGATGACCACACGCATACCTTTGCGGTCGCTCTCGTCGTTTATATAGGCGATGCCCTCTATTTTCTTGTTCTCTACCAGCTCGGCTATTTTCTCTATCATTTCGCGCTTGTTCACCTGATAGGGAATCTCGCTGATGACTATGGTCTCGCGGCCGCTGTCGGAAACCTCGATTTCTGTTTTGGAGCGGATCACAATGCGTCCGCGGCCCGTCTCAAAGGCATCTTTGATGCCCTGCAGGCCCTGGATAATGCCGCCGGTGGGGAAATCGGGGCCCTTGATGTGCTCCATCAGCTCCTCTACCGTGATTTCTGGATTATCGATATAGGCGCACACTGCGTTGCACACCTCGGTTATATTGTGGGGGGCCATATTGGTGGCCATACCCACGGCGATACCGTTGCTGCCATTGAGCAGCAGCACCGGAGCCTTGGCGGGCAGCACTACCGGCTCGGGCAGCGACTCGTCAAAGTTGGGTCTGAAATCCACTGTATTCTTGTCCAGATCGGCAAGGATATCCTCTGCCAGGCGCTCCAGCTTGGCCTCGGTATAACGCATTGCGGCGGGAGAGTCGCCGTCTATGCTGCCAAAGTTGCCCTGGCCGAACACCAGCGGGTAGCGCATGCTCCAGGGCTGCGCCAGACGCACCATTGCGTCGTATACGCTGCTGTCGCCGTGGGGGTGGTACTTACCAAGCACGTCACCCACAATACGGGCAGATTTTTTGGTGCCGCCGCTGTAGCCCACGCCCAGGCCGTCCATACCGAACAGCACGCGGCGGTGCACCGGTTTCATACCGTCCCTGACATCGGGAAGCGCACGGGAAACAATCACCGACATAGAATAATCTATGTAGGAGCTCTTCATCTCGCTCTCTATGTTTACAGGAATTATCCGTTCCTGAATATCGTCCAATTCTTCGTCCATTTACTACTAAAAATTATGTGTCCTTTAAGCGTGTAAAAATAGTGATTTTTTCAGAGTTGGCAAAATGAAAATAACGTCTTTGAATATTTATCCGCATTCATTATTTTTGTAGGTTAAAAGTAATGTGCACCCGATGAAACGATGGCTCAAAGTATTGCTGGCACTGGCCGCCGCTGTAGTGGCGGTAGCCACCGGCGCCGTCGTTGCCCTGCAGGTGCCGGCGGTGCAGAAAGCCATCTGCGACAAGGTCACCAAATCGGTCAGCGAAAAGACCGGCCTTGACCTTCAGGTGGGCGACATCCACTTTGCCCTTTTCGACAGGGTGATTCTGGACGACGTGGTGCTGGCAAACGGCAAGGACACGATTCTGGTGTGCAACAAAGCCTCTGCGGCGGTGTCTCCCCTGAAGCTGCTCAAGGGCGACATAAAGATAAACCGCGTGAACCTGGACGGCGGGCGCCTGTACCCTTCCAACTTTCCCAAGGCGGTGAAAGATACCGCAGAGAAAGATGACTCCGGCGGCGAAGACAAGCCGTTCTCGCTGCCCAAGGTGAATGCTTCTGTGGGGCACATAGTGCTTAACGATTTCAAGGTGGTGAACTACAACCCCGGCGGCAAGCACGTGAACCGCAGCCAGGATCCGCGCCAGGTCGATTTCAACGACCTGAACGTGACCGACCTGCACGTGGACATCAAGGATGTGAAATACGACGGCAATACTGCCTCGCTCAAGCTCAACGACATCTCTTTCAAAGAGCAGAACAGCGGCTTCGCGCTGGACAAACTCTCCCTGAAGGCCGACTATGACTCCACCGGGCTGCACATTGCCGATTTCAAGTTCAAGGACAAGTATTCCGACCTCTCGCTGCCCGAAGCCAACCTTAACTTCAAGGATTTCAAGGATTTTGAGCATTTCCAGGACAGCGTGTCGTTCGACGCCTCCATCAAGAATTCCAAACTGGATTTGAGAAGCATCCAGGCTTTGGCCGAAAAAACCTCTTTCCTGGAGCTTAAGCTCTTGATAGACGGCAAGGTAGAGGGCAAGCTCTCTGACCTGCGCACCGAGTCGCTCAAAGTGTGGTCGGGCACCAAAGAGACCTTCCTGGACCTTTCGGCCCACCTGAGCGGCCTGCCCGATGCCACCCACACTATGGCCTCCATCAAGGTCAACCGCAGCTACACCAACACCAAGGATATTGCAGAAATTGTATATCAGTGCACCGGCAACAAGGCCAGCTTTGACAAGAAATCCATCTCCCACCTGGCTCCGGGAGAGCAGCTCTCCTTCACCGGCTCCCTGAACGGTTTCTTCGAAGATTTTGTGGTGTACGGCGCCGTGAAGAGCAATCTTGGCGGGTGCAACGTGGACCTTATGTGCCGCGCCGACGGCACCAAGGCATACGAGGTGCTGGGTTATGCCGACCTCAACGAGTTTGACCTGGGGCGGTTCCTGCAGGTGGACGGCCTGGGCAAGACCACCTGCCACGCTTCTGCCTCTGGCATCTTTACACCAAATCCCAAGGACACCGAATACTATATCGACGAGATCAACATTCCCAAGTTCGAGTTCAACGGCTACTCCTACAGCAACATCTCCGGCAACGGCAACTGGCGCCAGAACGAGTTCGAGGGACGCATTGTGAGCGCCGACCCCAACCTGAAGTTTATGCTGCAGGGCATCCTTGCCCCCAGTAGCTCCGGCAGCAGCCTGTATCATATGAAGCTTTCGCTGGGCCACGCAGACCTGGCGGCGCTGGGCTTTGACAAGCGCGAAATATCCAACATAAGGCTCAATGCAGAGGCCGATGTGACCCAGACTCCAGACGGCCGCATAATGGGCAAGGTGGACCTGAAGGATATACAGTGCAAGAGCGCCGACGGCACCTTTGACCTGGACGACATAGAGGTCATCTCGCTGAACGGCAAAGAGCGCTATATGCTGGGCGTGAACAGCGGAATGGTCACCGCAAGGTACCGCGGGGACGTGTTTGTCACCGACATCATCCCGCAGCTGGAAGGTATGGTGATGCTGGGCAAGCTGGACAATCTGGCCAGGCGCATGAAAAAGATGCCGGTGCCCTGCACCGACAAGTTTGACTTGTCTGTCAGGACCGGCGACCTCAAGGGCCTTCTGGGCTATCTGGCGCCCGGCGTACATATAGAGAACGGCACCTCCGTGTCAATCAAGTCGGCGGGCGACAGCACAGGCAAAGTCAGCGTCAAGTCTCCCCTGCTGGCACTGAACAATATCTTTGTGCAGGACCTTAACGGCAAGTTCGATTTCCAGAAGACATCTTCCAGCGGCAAGCTCTCCACCCAGATGATACGCATAGGGGATGTCAGCCTGGCCGACGGCGTGCTCAAGGCCGACTGCGCCGGCAACAGCGCCCTGGCCGATTTCTCTTACTGCAACGACCCCGACTCCCTGGACTCCGGTCACCTGAAGGCGATGTTCTCTTTCCCCAACCTGAAAGAGGGCAACCAGAAGATGCTGGTGCACCTGGGACACTCTTATGTGCGGCTTGGCGGAGACCAGTGGAACATTGATCCCTCCAGCGTCTATTATGCCGACAAGCATATCACCATCAACGACTTCAATCTGTACAACAAAGACCAGGGCCTGGGCATCAACGGCATCCTGTCGGGCAGCAGCGCCGACACCTGCTCTTTCGATATCCGCAACCTGGATCTTGCCCTGGCCAACCTGCTGATGAAGGAGCCGCTGAACATAAGCGGAACCCTCACCGGCGACGGCAAGGTGATAGGGGTATTCTCGCACCACGAGATTTTTGGCGACGTGGCGGTGGATTCACTCTCGCTGGCCGGGCAGATGATTGGCCGCATAGAGGCCCACACCAACTACGACGACACCCTGCACCGCGTGAACCTGAACGCCAGGAACATACTTAACGGCGAGCAGGTGCTCACCGCCGCCGGCCACTACGATTCTGCCAAAGAGACCATCAACGCCACCGTGAGCGCCAAGCGTTTCAATGTGGGCGTGGTGGAGCCGTTCCTCACCGGCCTTGCCTCGGACGTGAGCGGCACCCTCACCGCAGACGCCCTTATCACCGGCAAGCTGAATTCGCCCGACATCACCGTGAAGGGCGGCCGGCTGGAGAAGTTCTGCGCCAAGCTGGATTACACACAGGTTCCCTATACCCTGGACGGCTTCGTGGATGTGAACAGCAAAGCCATAACCCTGCGCGATTTCAACATCAAGGACCAGGAGAAAGGCACCGGCACCTTGAGCGGCGTGATTACCCACGACCATTTCAAGGACTTCAACCTGGGGCTGAACATCAAGGCCAACAACATTCTTGGGTTCGACACCTCCTTCAACGACAACGAGACGTTCTACGGCAAGGCATATGCCTCTGGCACCGTGGGCATCAGCGGCCCCATAAACGCCCTGAACCTGAACATAGACGTGGCCACACGGCCCGTGTCGGTGGTGAATATCCCCATCCGCTCTGCCAGCACTTCGCAGTCGTCCATCATTACCTTTGTGGACCATCGCCCGTCTGTAAGGCTCTCTACCATAGACTCCCTGATAAATCTTGGCCGCGTGAAAGAGAAGGCAGAAGAGAAGGCCTCCGGAGGCGGTCTGAACGTGTTTGCCCGCGTCCGTGCCAACGAAAATGCCAAGCTTAACCTGGAGCTTGACAGCGACGCCGGAGACGCCTTGCGCGTGAGCGGCAACGGTATAGTGGACATCAGCGTAAAGGACGGCGAGTTCAACATCACCGGCGACTACACCGTGAGCGAGGGCCAGTACGCCCTGGCTATGCTGGGTCTTGTGAACCGCGAGTTCACTCTGGATCCCGGCAGCACCATCCACTTCAACGGCGACATTATGCAGTCGGAGCTCAATATGACCGCATCTTACAAGACCAAGGCTTCCATATCGCCGCTGATGGCGGCCGGAAGCGAGAATTCGGTGCGCAGGCCCGTGAACTGCAACATAAAGATCACCGACAAGCTCACCAACCCCAGCCTGGGCTTCGACATCAAGATAGACGACCTGGACCCTACCATACAGGCACTGATAGAGGGCACCCTGAACACAGAAGAGAAGCGTATGCGTCAATTCCTGGCGCTGATTCTTTCGGGTTCGTTTATCCCCGACGAGCAGAGCGGTATTGTGAACAACACCTCCGTGTCATATTTCAACGCCACCGAGATTATGAGCACGCAGCTGAACAACATCCTCCAGCAGCTGGGCATTCCCATTGACTTCGGCTTCAACTATCAGCCCACCGACACCGGACAGGATTTGTTTGACGTGGCCATTTCCACACAGTTGCTGAACAACCGCATCAGCGTGAACGGCAACATAGGCAACCGCCGCTATATGACCAGCAACCGCGACGATATCGTGGGTGACATTGATGTGGAAGTCAAGCTGGACCGCCGCGGCAAGACCCGCCTGAAACTGTTCTCCCACTCTGCCGACGAATACAGCAACTATCTGGACCAGACCCAGCGCAACGGCGTCGGCGTCTCTTATAAAGAAGAGTTTGACTCGTTTGGCGACCTCTTCAAGAAAAAACCCCGCAAAAAAAGAGATGCCCCCGTTGAAGAGACATCTCCTGTAACTCCTGCTGCGGAATAACCTTAGCTGATGGTATCCTGCTGCATTGTGTAGAGGAACTCCTCGTTGTCGCGGGTGCGCTCCAGACGAGTGAGCATAAACTCCATAGCCTCCACTGAATTCATATCGGAGAGATACTTGCGAAGTATCCAGATTCTGTTGATGTGCTCCGGATTGTAGAGCAAATCGTCGCGGCGGGTGCTGGACAGGGTGACGTCCACTGCCGGGAAGATACGCTTGTTGCTAAGCTTGCGGTCAAGCTGCAGCTCCAGGTTGCCGGTGCCCTTGAACTCCTCGAAAATCACGTCGTCCATCTTGGAGCCGGTCTCGGTGAGGGCGGTGGCAAGAATGGTGAGGGATCCGCCGTTTTCTATGTTGCGGGCTGCGCCAAAGAAGCGTTTGGGCTTGTGCAGGGCGTTGGCGTCCACACCGCCCGAAAGCACCTTGCCGCTAGCGGGCTGAACGGTGTTGTAGGCACGTGCCAGACGGGTTATGGAGTCCAGCAGTATCACTACGTCGTGGCCGCACTCTACCAGGCGCTTAGCCTTCTCTAGAACTATGTTGGCCACCTTTACGTGGTGCTCTGCAGGTTCGTCGAACGTAGATGCAATGACCTCTGCCTTAACGCTGCGCTGCATATCGGTAACCTCCTCTGGACGTTCGTCAATCAGCAGCACCATCATAAACACTTCGGGATGGTTGTCTGCAATGGCATTGGCAATGTCCTTCAGCAGCACTGTCTTACCGGTCTTGGGCTGAGCCACTATAAGGCCGCGCTGACCCTTGCCAATGGGGGTGAACATATCCACGATGCGCACCGAGAGGTTGCTGTTGTGGCCGTTGCCGGTCAGGTTGAACTTCTCGTCGGGGAAAAGCGGAGTCAGGAAATCGAACGGGACGCGGTCGCGGATGAATTCCGGGCTGCGGCCGTTTATGGTGTGGATCCTGACCAGAGGGAAATATTTGTCGCCTTCGCGCGGCGGGCGGATGTCACCTTTTATGGTGTCGCCCGGCTTCAGGGCATAGCTCTTTATCTGAGACTGAGATACGTAGATATCGTCGGGAGAGTTCAGGTAGTTGTAGTCAGAAGAGCGCAGGAAGCCGTAGCCGTCGGGCATAATCTCCAGCACGCCGCTGGCCTGCACCACGCCGTCATATTCAATGCGGGGGCGCTGGGGCTGCTGGTTGTTCTGCTGGTTATTATTCTGCTGATTGTTTTGCTGAGGCCTCTGGGGCTGCTGCTGATTCTGATTCTGGGGCTGCTGGGGAGCCTGCTGGCCGTTCTGCTGGGGCGCTGCCGGCCTTTCGGCGCTCTGGGCGTTCTGTGCAGGAGCGCTCTGCTCTGCGGCACCCTGACGCATACGGGGACGCAGCTGGCGCTTGGGCTGAGCCTGCTCTGCTGCGGGGGCGGGTGAAGGTGCAGGTGCTGCCTCGGCCTGGGGAGCTTCGGGGTCTACCTTGACCGCCTTGGTGCGGGTCACGCGCTTGCGGGCGGGCTTTTCTTCTGCTGCGGGGGCCTCGGCCGGAGCGGGTGCGGCAGCCGCTGCTGCCTCTGCCTTGGGCTTGCGGCCGGGCTTCTTTTTAGCAGTCTCGGCCGGCTCTGCAGCCGCCTCTTTCTTGGTGCGGCCCTTGGCGCGGGTTGTTTTCTTTATAGGTTCGCTGCTCTGGATAGCCTGTTCGTCTAGAATGGCATATACCAGGTCTTTTTCTGCGATAGATTCGGGTTTCTTGATTTTCAGTTCCTTGGCAATCTCAATCAGTTCTTCCCTACTCTTGCCATTGAGTTGAATTATGTCGTACATAAATATAAATTAGATGATTTGCGGGTAGGCAGAGAGCCTGCTTCCCCGTTAAAGGATGCACAAATATAGCACGAAATAGCTTACAAACAATAGTTGCTATTCAAAAATGTTTGCCATCTGCTGCCTCAGGCTGCCCGCCGCAGAAGCCGCGGCTCCGGCAAAATCGCTGCCCGAAGAGGCATATATGATGCCTCTGGAAGAGTTTATCAGCAGGCCGCATTTGGAATTGAGGCCGTACTTTGCCACTTCTGCCACGCTGCCGCCCTGGGCTCCTACGCCCGGCACCAGCAAGAAATGGTCGGGGCATATCTCGCGGATTCCGGCCAGCATCTCGGGCCTGGTGGCGCCCGCCACAAACATCATATTATCGGGGGTGCCCCACTCCATAGCGGTTCCGATGACCTTCTTGTACAGGTCGCCGTCCAGCTCGAAATCGGCCGCCGAAGCATTTGAGGTGAGGCCCAGCACCACGGCCCACTTGCCCTTGTATTCAAGGAAAGGGGCTATGCTGTCACGGCCCATATAGGGGGCCAGGGTCACCGCGTCGCAAGGCATATTGTCAAAGAAGGCCTTGGCATAGCGGGCGGCGGTGTTGCCAATGTCGCCGCGCTTGGCATCGGCTATGACCATAATCTCGGGGTAATGCTCTTTTATGTAGCCGACGGTCATTTCCAGCTGCTGCCATCCCCAGGCGCCGTAGCACTCGTAGAATGCGGTGTTGGGCTTGTAGCATACGGCACAGTCGGCGGTGGCATCTATGATATCGCGGTTGAATATGAACAGCGGATACTGCTCGCCGTCCAGCGCCGCGGGGAGTTTTTCCAGCACGGTGTCCAGCCCCACGCACAGGCAGCTGCGCTTGGCCTTTATCTGCTCGTAAAGTTGATTAGCGGTCATAATATTTATAGAATAGCGCTATGGATTCCATCCCTTTGAAAAGCTGGTCCAGCAGGTAGCTCTCGTTGGGAGAGTGTATGAAGTCGCGCTCCAGGCCAAAGCCCATAAGCAGCGGGTCGGCGCCCAGCATTTGCTGCATTTCGGCCAGGATGCCGATGCTGCCGCCGCCGCGGGCCGGCACCGGCTCTATGCCGTACACCTCGCCCATCGCCCTGGATGCGGCCTTGTAGGCGGGAGAAGACACCGGAATCAGGAAGCCGTCGCAGCCGTGGTTTTCATAGACCTCGACGGTGACATCGCTGGGAGCGATGGATTTGATATGCTTCCTGAACAGCTCCGCGATTTTGCCGCAGCGCTGGTTGGGCACCAGGCGCATAGAAACTTTGGCGCGGGCCTCCTTGGGAATGATGGTCTTGGAGCCTTCTGCTGTGAAGCCACCCACTATGCCGTTCACATCCAGGCACGGACGGATGCTGCGCCGTTCCTGGCTGGTGTAGCCCTTCTCGCCGCGCACGCCGCGCACGCCAATCTCGTGGGCGAATTCCTCTTCGTCAAAGGGCGCCCTGGAGAGCATTTCCCGCTCTTCGGCAGAGAGTTCCACCACATCGTCGTAGAAGCCTTTTATGGTCACTCGGCCGTCCTTGTCTATCAGCTGGCTGATGATGTCGCACAGCACGTTGGCCGGGTTGGCCACGGCGCCGCCGTAGTGTCCGGAGTGGAGGTCTGTGGAGGGGCCTTTGACCACTATTTCCATATAGGCCAGGCCGCGCATTCCGCAATTGATGGAGGGGACTTTGGCCGATATCATAGTGGTGTCGGAAACCAGAATCACATCGCAGGCGAGCATCTCCTTATTGTCCCTGACCCAGGCGGGCAGGGAGGGCGAGCTTATCTCCTCTTCCCCTTCGAATATGAATTTCACGTTGTGGTTCAGCTGCCCGGTTTTCACCAGATATTCAAACGCCTTCAGGTGCATGAATATCTGCCCTTTGTCGTCGTTGGCGCCGCGGGCGTAGATGGCGCCGTCGCGGATCTCGGGCTCAAACGGGTCGCTTTTCCACTCGTCTATCGGGTCCACCGGCTGCACGTCGTAGTGGCCGTAGACCAGCACCGTGGGCCGAGCGGGGTCAATGATTTTCTGCGCGAACACCACCGGGTGGCCTTCGGTAGGATATACATTGGCGCTGTCGGCTCCGGCCTCCATCAGAAGCTCTGTGAGACGAAAGGCGCAGCGCGCCATATCCTCTGCGTGCTCCGGCTCGCTGCTCACCGAAGGGATGCGCAGCAGAGAGAATAATTCATTGTAAAATCGGGACTCGTTTTGCTTAATATATTGATTCATATATCGTATTTTTACAAAAATAGCTAATTTTTACTAACTTTGTGGACTTTTAGCCCGACAATAAATCATATTAATAATAAAATGCAGATAAAAGAGAAAAAAATCGACGACCTCAACCTTAAGTTGACCGTCACACTGGACAAGGCTGACTGGGAAGAGCCCAGGAAGAAAAAACTAAACGCTTTCCGCCATCAGGCAGACATCAAGGGCTTCCGCAAGGGTATGGCTCCTATGTCGCTCATAGAGCGTCTCTACGGCGGCCAGGCTATGGCAGAAGTTGTCAACGGCCTGATTAGCGACGGCATCAACAAACACATCGAGGACAAGAAGCTGGAAATCATAGGCGAGCCTCTCCCCACCGACAAGGATATGAAAAATGACTGGGAGAATGGCGAAAAGCTCAGCTTCGAATATGAGATGGGTCTTTATCCCAAGATTGACGTGGACATCACCGCAGAGGACAGCATCCCCTACTACAAGGTGCGCGTGACCGAAGCTGCAAAAGCTGACTACAAGAAGAACCTGCTCAAGCAGTTCGGCACTCTGGTAGACGGCAAGAAACTTGGCGCCGACGACTTTATGACCGCCGATTTCGAGCAGGGCGAGACCAAGGTAGAGGACACCTACGTGGCGCTGCGCTCTATGGCTTCAGAAGAGATCAAGAAGAGTTTCATAGGCATCAAGCCGGGCGAGGTGCGCGACGTGAACGTGGTTGAGACCTTTGCCAACGAGACCGACCGCGCCGCTATGCTCCATCTCAAGAAAGAGGAGCTGGCCGCCAAGGAGCCCGTATGGAAGATGACCGTGAAGAGCATCAAGACCTATAAGGATGCAGAGGAGAACCAGGAGACCTACGACAAGATTTTTGGCAAGGACGTGGTCAAGACTCCCGAGGACTTCGACAAAAAGATTGCAGAGCGCCTGGCAGATGAATATCAGGGCGAGAGCGACTACCGCTTCAGCATAGACGCCCGCGAGTACCTGGTGAAGAAGGCTGATATCAAGCTTCCCGAGGCGTTCATTAAGCGCTGGCTGCTGGCCGCAAACGAGGGCAAGTTCACCGCAGAGGACATCGAGAAGGACTTTGACGCCTTTATGAAGGATTTCCGCTGGGACATCGTGCGCAACCGCCTTATGAAGGCTCACGACATCAAAGTCACCAAAGAGGATATGGAGCGTGAGGCACGTGCTTTCGTGAACTATCAGTACGCTATGTACGGCCTCTCTTCCCTGCCCGAAGAGCAGACCAAAGAGGCTGCAACCCGCCTCCTTTCAGACCAGGAGCAGGCTCGCCGCATCTACGAGAAGGTAGAGAACGACCTGGCTGTAGATTATATCAAGAAAAACGCTACCCTGACCAAGAAGAGCATCTCGCTGGACAAGATGCGCGAACTGGCAAAATAACTCTTATGAAATCTGAATTCGAAAAATTCGCGATCAAAGATCGCGGCATAAGTTCGCTGACGCTGGACGGCTACGGCAAGATTGTCTCCAGCTATATGAACCCTATGATCATAGAGGAGCGCCAGCTGAACGTGGCCCAGATGGACGTTTTCTCCCGCCTGATGATGGACCGCATCATCTTTCTGGGATGCCCCATCAACGACGAGGTGGCCAACATCATCCAGGCGCAGCTGCTGTTTCTGGACAGCAACGGGTATGACAGCGACATTTCGCTGTATATAAACTCCCCCGGCGGCGAGGTGTATGCAGGTCTGGGCATCTACGACACTATGCAGACCATCGCCAGCGACGTGCACACCATCAACACCGGCCTTGCGGCATCTATGGCCTCCATACTGCTGGCAGCCGGCACCAAGGGCAAGCGCAGCGCCCTGCCCCACAGCCGCGTGATGATTCACCAGCCTATGGGCGGCGCTCAGGGACAGGCCTCCGACATAGAGATCACCGCCCGCGAGATCCTCAAGCTCAAGGACGAGCTCTATCAGATTCTGGCAGAGCACACCGGCAAGACTTTCAAGCAGATTGTAAAGGATGCCGACCGCGACTACTGGATGACGTCAAAGGACGCCCTTGAATACGGAATGATAGACGAAATTGTTACAAGACCTGCCTCCAAGGCAGCCAGGAAATAATGGCAAAAACTCCCAAGACACCCTCCCGGTGCGTTTTCTGCGGCCGCAGCCAGGACGAAGTGAACCTGCTCATCACCACAGAGAACGCCGCCATCTGCAGCGACTGCGCAGAGGCTGCGTATAATGCGGTGCGCGAGGTCCTTCACCCCGCCGGCAGCTCCATAAAGAGCAACGGCAAGGTCACCGGCGAATTCTCGCTCAAGAAACCGCGCGAGATGTACGACTTTATGAGTCAGTACGTCATTGGCCAGGACGCCGCCAAAAAGGTGCTGGCGGTGGCGGTATACAACCACTACAAGCGCATCGAAAACGAAGGCCACAGCGTCATAGAGAAGTCCAACATTCTGCTGGTCGGTCCTACCGGCACAGGTAAGACCCTGCTGGCCCGCACCATCGCCAAGATGCTTAACGTGCCGTTTGCCATTGTGGACGCCACCATCCTCACCGAGGCGGGTTATGTGGGAGAAGATGTAGAGAGCATTCTCACCCGCCTGCTTCAGGATGCCGACTATGATGTCAAGCGCGCCGAGCGCGGCATCGTGTTCATAGACGAGATAGACAAGATTGCCCGCAAGAGCGACAATCCCTCCATCACCCGCGACGTGTCGGGCGAGGGCGTGCAGCAGGCGCTTCTGAAAATCATAGAGGGCAGCATAGTGAATGTTCCTCCTCAGGGCGGCCGCAAACATCCCGAGCAGCAGATGATTGCCGTAAACACCGACAATATCCTGTTCATCTGCGGCGGTGCCTTTGAAGGCATAGAGCGCCACATCGCCCACCGTCTGAACACGCAGGTTGTGGGTTATGACGCCCAGAAGCGGCGCGACTTGATAGACAAGAACAATATGATGCAGTACGTGGCGCCTCAGGATCTGCGCGCCTATGGACTCATCCCCGAGATTATCGGCCGCCTGCCGGTGATCACACACCTCAACGCGCTGGACCGCAACACCCTGCGCGCCATACTCACCGAGCCCAAAGACAGCATCATAAAGCAGTACACAGAGCTTTTCCGCCTGGACGGAATAGAGCTGGTGATTGGCGAGGATGTGCTGGACTTTATTGTGGACAAGGCCATAGAGTTCAAGCTGGGCGCCCGCGGACTCCGCTCCATATGCGAGACTATGATGATGGACGCAATGTTCGATGCCCCCACCAGCAAGAAAAAGAAGTTTGTGGTTACCCTTGACTATGCAAAGCAAAAGGTAGAGCAGAGCGCACTGTACGTCACCGCTCTCACCAACAGGGAAGATGACTAAGGTTTCGGTCATAATCCCCCTGTACGACTCTGCACGGTTTTTACCTTCCCTATTCGAAAATATCGCGCAGCAGACCATCGCTGCCGATCTGGAATTCATTTTCATAGACGATCACGGCAGCGACGATTCGCTATCGGCGGCCCGTTCGCTGGCAGCCTCGTCGCCGCTCAAGTGCGTCTTTGGCGCCACCGCGTCCAACGGCGGCCCCGGCGCCGCCCGCAACGTGGGCCTCAAGATGGCCGGCGGCGAATATGTCGCCTTCCTGGACAGCGACGACGCCCTGGATTTTTCGTTCTGCGAAAAACTCTACAATGCGGCTATGGCAGCCGATGCCGACCTGGCCTACTGCGACATACTTGCAGTAAAGGGTTCCGGCAGCACGGTTTGGAGCAACCCGGTGGTCGCTTCCGGCCCGTTTGACAGCGAAAAGCGGCTCTTCTTCCTGAAGAACTATAAATCGTATTTCACCTCTTTCATATACAGGCGCACCCTGCTGACCCGCGAGGGAATCTGTTTCCCCGCCACCCGCAGCGCAGAGGACAGCTGCTTCTTGACCGAGGCGCTGCTTTGCGCCGGCAGCATCGCCTGCGTGAAAGAGCCCCTCTACATCTATCAGATGCGCCGCGACTCCCTCTCGCTGGGACGCCTGGACGGACGGCATATGCAGCGGATGGCATCTTTTGACGCCCTGCTGGACTTTGCCCGCAGCAAGAATCTGTACGATGAGTTTGGCCAGATGCTGGACTATCTATACGTGAAAAAGGCCGCCGTGGGCGCCGCCCGCAACAACCCCCTCGCCCGCCGCGAGATCCGCCGGCACTGCCTGGCCGCCGTGCCCGGCTTCCGCAAGAGCCGCTACTGGCGCTCCGACCTCAAACTCCGCCTTGCCGCCTGCCTCCTCCTGGGGCTGTAGCGTGTCGGTCCAATCCCTGGACCGTTACCCCAAAATACGCCCGTTTTTTCGTGTATCCTGCAAACTTTTGGACCGATACCCTAATCTGATGCAAACTTAGTTTGTCGGCATAGACCGCTATAGCTATATTTGTAGTGAAAAGGTGTGGAATGTAGGGTTAGGTTAATATGAAAAAGTGTTATTTGATTTCAACCGAGCATCTTGAGAAGATGCTTTGGTTCAGAAGAGAAGAGGATTTCAAGGTGGGGATGAATTATGTGGCTATTCAGGCCGCTGCCAATCCCAAAGTTACCGTTCTGGCTTTCGTACTGATGTCAAATCACGTGCATTTTGTAGTAATGGGCGACATTGAAGATGTGCTCGCGTTTGTCAACCAGTTTAAGACACGTTATTCCAAATACATTCAAAAAAAGTATGGAATAAAGGAGTTGCTGAGACGAAACAAGATACACGTTAAAGCCGTTGACCCATACGAATTCGAATCGCTTCAGCGGGTGATAGCTTATATCCAGATGAATCCTGTAGCGGCAAATATATGTTCACACCCGGTTCAGTATCCCTGGGGTACAGGAAATACGTTCTTCAACGAGGCCGTCCCGGTGGCAAAGCACCTGGGAGATTATTCCAAGCACGCCCTTGGCAGATTGTTGCACAGCGAGTGTGATTCTCTCCCACCCGATTGGAGGATAACTGCAGATGGATATATATTGCCACAGTGTTATGTCGATGTTGTCACAGTAGAAAAAACCTTTCGCTCACCAAATCGGATGAACTATTTCTATAGCAGTTCATCAAAGGCAAGAAAGCGAATAGAGTCTTCTGAAGGCAACCTACCTTCATTCCGAGACCAAATCATTCTGGCGGCAATGCCGGATCTTTGCCGGACCCTCTTCCAGAAAGGAGGTTTTGATCAGCTTGTGACAGCGGAGCGCTCGGAATTGCTCAGACAATTGAGATTCCGATTCAGTGCAGATGTCAGGCAAATGGCTCGTGTATGTGGACTCACCTACGCTGAAACTGCCAGATTGTTGGATAGTGAATGAGGTAACGGTCCATCACCTGGACCGTTACCCCAATAATCGCCCGTATTTTCGGGTATCCTGCAACATTTTGGACCGATACCGAAACCCAAAAGGCCGTCCCCATTACTGGAGCCGGCCTTTCTTCGACAAATAACTAATATAACTTAAAATACAGATGACGAGGCTTACTTCGCGTAAGCTATGATAAGTCTCGCTATGAGGTCTCGTAGTTTCTCTACCTGGTATTCACCCACGGTGGCTTCAATGTGCTCTTCGCCCACGCCGCTGTGATTGGTGATGAATACGTATGTTCCGTTGGTTGCCATCGCAAAGCTGCGGAGCAGGTATTCGGTGCCCTTGTCTATGCCGCTGGCCGATACCGGAATTATCTTGATGCCCATCTCGGCATACTTGGCAATGGATTTCTGGCAAGAAGCGATGATGGCATCTTCGTGATGGGGCGGAGCGTCCAGCAGCATAAATGCCACGCGGCTCTTTACGTGGGTGTCCCACTGGAGCGACTGGATGCCGGTCTCAAGGGCCTTGTGCACGGCCTCTTCCCAGTCTCCGCCGCCCTCCGCACTCTGCTTGCCAATAAATTTGGAAGTCTCGTTCACATCGTTGGTAAACTGGGAGAACTTGGTGATATATTCATCGCCTTCGTCGCGATAGAACACTGTGCCGGTGCGCACCTGGGCAGTGCATTGCTGGCCCACCAGCTCCAGGATTGCCTTCAGATCCTCTTTCAGGAAGCCGATTTCATCTCCCATACTGCCGGTGGCATCTACTATGAACGCAACGTCAATAGCGTTCAGCACTTTCAGAGGCGCCACGGTATATTCGTTCACTGCTACTTCTGCAGTGTTGGGAGTGGTGAACTGGAGGTCTTTATATGTAGTGCCATTGATGGTCAGGGAATAGTCATCGGGATTCACCTTGAATGAATCGTCGGTCAGGTTTGCCCAGAGAGCGGCGTGGCCGGTGTTGTCGCTCATAGCCGACCAAACGTCCTGTCCGTTTTTCTGGAGTTTCACCTTCATTCCGCACACGGGATCGCCAAAAGAGTCTTTGAGCTCGACATACACAAAATTGCGGGGGAAGAAACTGTAGAAAGATCCGTAGCCGGCCCAGTCCTGGTTGTTGAGCAGCTTGCTCCAGAAATCCCAGTTGGCAATGTCGTTCCACTCGCCGGCAGTCACTACGCCGCTGGCATAGTTCCCGCCCTGCTGCCCCTCGCTTGGGCCGCCGGAAACATCAGCGCTGTATTCGCCCGGCGCCGGCATACCGGCAATATCTCCATCCTTTACGGGGTAAAAATCCATAAATCCTTTGGAACAGCCGGCCAGAGATGCCAACAGCACCACACCTGCCGCCAAGAGGGATATTCCATTTATTTTTTTCATATATTTGTAAACACTTTTTTGCCTTCTCGTTTTATTAAATGCAGCAGTAGGCAAATCTTAACAGACTTTTTTAAATTTTTTCACTTATGAAGGGTATCGTCCTCGCCGGCGGCAGCGGAACCAGGCTCTATCCAATCACAAAAGGGGTCAGCAAGCAGCTGCTCCCGGTCTATGACAAGCCTATGATTTATTATCCGGTTTCGGTGCTGATGCAGGCCGGAATCCGCGAGATACTGATTATCTCCACGCCGCAGGACCTGCCGGCATTCAGGCGCCTGATGGGCGACGGCGGCGACTTTGGCGTGCGTTTCAGCTATGCCGAGCAGCCCTCTCCCGACGGCCTGGCGCAGGCCTTTATCATCGGCAAGGATTTTATAGGCAGCGACTGCGCCTGCCTGGTGCTGGGCGACAATATCTTTCACGGTCAGGGCTTTGAGGCGATGCTGGCAGAGGCTATGGAAACAGCCCAGAAGCGCGGCAAGGCCACCATTTTCGGCTATCGCGTGGCCGACCCCCAGCGCTATGGCGTGGCCGAATTTGACACCGACGGCAACTGCGTTTCTATAGAAGAGAAGCCGGCGCAGCCCAAGAGCAACTATGCCGTGACAGGGCTCTATTTCTACCCTAACGACGTCGTCTCCATAGCGGAGAATGTGAAGCCTTCGGCCCGCGGGGAGCTGGAAATCACCTCGGTGAACCAGGAATTCCTGAATCGCGGGCAGTTGAAGCTGCAGGTGCTGGGCACCGGCTTCGCCTGGCTGGATACCGGCACATTCGGGAGCCTGAGCCAGGCCTCCACATTTGTCGAAGCCATAGAGGACCGCACCGGCGAGTGCGTCGCCTGTCTGGAAGAGATAGCCTGGCGCAAGGGCTGGATATCATCTGAAAAACTTGAATCTCTGGCACGGCCGATGGCCGGCAACAGTTACGGACAATACCTTTTAAATCTGCTGTAGATGGATTTCAAAAAGACAATAATGATTACCGGCGGTGCCGGATTCATAGGCAGCCACGTGGTGCGGCTGTTCGTGAACAAATACCCCGACGTGCGCATCATCAATCTGGACAAGCTGACCTACGCCGGCAATCTTGCCAACCTGCGCGACATAGAGAACAAGCCAAACTATCTGTTCGTAAAGGGTGACATCTGCGACTTTGAGCTGATGATGAAACTGTTCGGGCAGTACGGCATCAGCGGCGTGATACACCTTGCGGCAGAGAGCCACGTGGACCGCAGCATCAAAGATCCGTTCACATTTGCCCAGACCAACGTGATGGGCACGCTGAGCCTGCTGCAGGCGGCCAAACTGACTTGGGAGGCCCTGCCTGAGAAATTTGAAGGGAAGCGCTTTTACCACATCTCTACCGACGAGGTATACGGCGCCCTGGAGATGACCCATCCAGAAGGGATAGAGCCGCCGTTCACCACCAAGGCCTCCAGCGGCGAGCACCATCTTGCCTATGGCGAGAAGTTCTTCACAGAAGATCTCAAATATCAGCCTCACAGCCCATACAGTGCCTCCAAGGCCTCCAGCGACCACTTTGTGCGGGCATTCCACGACACCTACGGGATGCCGACCATAGTGACCAACTGCAGCAACAACTACGGACCCTACCAGTTCCCCGAGAAACTGATACCGCTGTTCATAAACAATATCCGCCACCGCAAGCCGCTGCCGGTATACGGCAAGGGCGAGAATGTGCGCGACTGGCTTTTTGTAGAGGACCACGCCCGCGCCATTGACCTCATTTTCCACAAGGGGAAGATTGGCGACACCTACAATATCGGCGGTTTCAACGAGTGGAAGAACATAGACATCATCAAGGTGCTTATCAATACCGTGGACCGTCTGCTGGGCCGCGCGCCGGGCGAGGATATGAACCTGATAACCTATGTCACCGACCGCGCCGGCCACGACCTGCGCTATGCGATAGACTCTTCCAAGTTGCAGCGCGAACTTGGCTGGGAGCCTTCTCTGCAATTCGAAGAAGGCATAGAGAAGACAGTCCGCTGGTATCTGGACAACCAGGCCTGGATGGACAATGTCACCAGCGGCGACTACCAGAACTACTACAAGTCTATGTACGACGGGCGATGATGAAAAAGATAATGTTTTTCGTGGCAGCAATGCTGCCAGTTGTATTTGCTTCCTGTGAAAAGCAAGAACCACACGAGGATTTTGAGTTCGCTGCTGTCGACATTGGCTTGAGCGTCAAGTGGGCAAATGCAAACCTCGGAGCAACCAGTCCGGAAGATTACGGCGATTATTATGCTTGGGGAGAGACCGAGACAAAAGCGGATTATTCATGGAAAAAATATAAATGGTGCAAAGGAAGCCTAACCAGCCTTTCCAAGTACAACACCAACCCGGAGTTTGGCACCGTTGATAACAATGTCGAGCTTGACCCTGAAGATGACGTGGCACGCGTCAAACTTGGAGGCAGTTGGAGGATGCCAACAGTAGAAGAGATAGATGAATTGGTTTCCACAAGGGGTAATCCTGCCTATCGATGGGAAATGAAAGTAGACGAAGACGACGATCCGCTGGGCTGGACAGTAACTTATCTTGTCAACGGTAACAGCATATTTTTACCCGAAGCATGCAGTAAGTATGAAACGGTAATGATTTCTGGCAACAGGTTCTGGTCTTCTTCCATTGACACCGATCCATATTTGGCCTATTCCCTTAATGAGTATGCGCAAGGCTTCAACGCGGATCACTCTACTAATTACTTCAGGCTGACAATGAACGAACGCTGTGAGGGACTCCCGGTCCGTGCAGTGTGCGACTAATACAGCCCGACCGCATTTCCGGTATCGGTCCAAAATGTTGCAGGATACCCGAAAAAACGGGCTATTTTTGAGGTAACGGTCCAGGTGATGGACCGTTACCGCCATTCATCACTGTTTGTTCAGCGCAGGGAGGTTGATCATCATTCCGGCACCTTGACCGGCAGACACTTCGGGGAGCTTGCCGTCCCACTTTTCTATCCAGTCTTCCTGAATGATGAAGGGGCTGAGCGAGGCGGCAATAGTGCGGTTGTAGTATGCCTCGGCGTCGGCCCTTACACGGGTGGCCTCGGCCTCACCCTTAGCCTTGGCTATCGCAATCTGCGCGTTGGCCTCGGCCTGTTTCACCAGATTCTCTGCCTTCAGGGCTTCCTGGATGGCCTGGTTCTTGGCCTCGATGGCAGCGGACAGGGATGCCGGAGGGGTGATCTGGGAGGTGAATTCATTTACCTTGAAACCCTCGTCTTCCAGGCTCTTTTCCAGCATAGCCCTCACTTCTGCCTCAAACTTGGCCCTGTTGGCCATCAGTTCATCCGAGGTGTAGTTGTTGGCGCAGATACGGTAGGCATCGTAGATGCAGGTGCGCATATAACCAGCCTCGATGTCACGCAGCGGGCGGCGGTACTTGTTGAACACGTAGGTCGCCTTGGAGCGGTCCAGCTGGTAGGCCAGCAGCGGATCCATAAGGAATTCGGCGGCGTCTTTGGTGGTGACGGTAAACGGACTGTAGTCCACCCTCTGTATGTAGACGGGATAGGTGAACACATCGGTGGTAATGGGGTTGTAAAAAATTATACCGCTTACCTGCGTAGCTTTGAGCTCGCCCTGCTCGGTGAGCGAGAATTTGCGGAACTTGATACCAATCTCACTGTTGTCCACCATCTTGGTGCAGCAGAGAAGGAGTATGAACAGAGCAACGGCCACTGCCGACCAGATTAAAATCTTCTTGTTTTTCATATCGGTATTATCGTTTTATGCACAAATGTATATAAAAACATCTTACCACTCCAACTCCGCGGCCACGGGGAAGTGGTCGGAAACGAATTTGGATGTGCCGTACGATTGCGTAATCCGGCGGATGCTCTTGCAGCAGGAGAAGCCCGAATAGAAGATATAGTCTATGTGGCGGTCGTCCATATTGCGGCCCCAGTCGTGCCAGGTAGGGCCGTCATCTGCCTCGGCGGAGGAGGTCCAGGCGTCGGTCATCATCGCCCGCAAATCGGCAAGGCAGGAATCATCTGGATAGACGTTGAAGTCACCACAGAGAATCATTGGCCAGCCTTCGGGGTTCATCTCCCCTATCCTTTCCACCACCAGCGCCAGGCCGTTACGGCGAGCCTGCACTCCGACGTGGTCCAGATGGGTGTTCACAAAGAAGAACTTGCGTCCGCCCTGTTTTTCTTGCAGCAGTGTCCAGGTGGCGGTGCGCTTGCAGGCGGCATCCCAGCCGAAAGAGGGCACGTCGGGCGTCTCGGAGAGCCAGTAGGTGCCCCAGTCTTTCAGTTCGAGCCTGGTGGTGTCGTACAGCACCGACATATGTTCGCCACCGTGGATGCCGTCTTCACGGCCCACTCCCACACACTGATACTGCGGGCAACGCTCCACTATATATTCCAGCTGGAAGTCGTACGCCTCCTGCACCCCGAACACAGCCGGAGCAATGTCTGCAATCATTGCCACAGCCGCTTCCCGCCGGTTTTCCCAGTTGTTCAGAGAGTCCTGCTCCAGGGCCACGCCCAGACGGACATTGAAGGTCATCACAGAGAGCGTACCGGCCTTTCGGCAGGACACGGCAGCAATCATCAAAACCAGAATCCAGATTATCTTTTTCATATTCCAAAGATAACAAAAAAGACCGGCTCGAAAGAACCGGTCTTTTTTGTTATGCACCGAAGTTATCGTACAGGATGCTTTCGGGAGCAACTCCCAGCGAATCCAGCAGGTCGGTGACACATTTGGTCATCATAGGCGGACCGCACATAAAGTACTTGCAATCCTCGGGAGCCTCGTGGTCTTTGAGGAAGGTCTCGTACATCACGTTGTGCACGAAACCGGCGGTGTACTTCACGCCCGCTGCATCGGCTGCCGGATCGGGACGGTCCAGTGCCAGATGGAAGTGGAAGTTGGGGAACTCACGCTCGATTTCTGCGAAATCTTCCAGGTAGAACGCCTCCACAAGGGCGCGTGCGCCGTAGAAGAAGTGCACCTCGCGGTCGGTCTTGAGGGTCTTGAACAGATGCATAATGTGGCTGCGCAGAGGGGCCATACCGGCACCGCCGCCCACGAATATGTACTGCATATCCTTGGGATCGTCCTTCGGGAGGAGGAACTCGCCGTAAGGGCCGCTGATCATAACCTTGTCGCCCGGCTTGCGGGTGAACACATAGGTGGAGCCTATGCCCGGAGGCACGGGGAGCATCTTGAAGACACCCTTGGGCTGGCTGCGGTCGAACGGAGGAGTGGCAATGCGGACGTTGAGCTTGATCACGCCCTTCTCTGCAGGATAGGAAGCCATTGAATAGGCGCGGATGGTAGGCACGGTGTTCTTGTACTTGATGTCGAAGAAACCGTATTTCTCCCAGTCTGCACGGTATTCGGGATCCACGTCAATTGTAGAGAAGTCTGCATCATAGACGGGGATATCAATCTGGATGTATTCACCACTCTTGAATTCGATGTTTTCGCCTTCGGGGAGCTTGACGGTGAATTCCTTGATAAAGGTAGCCACGTTCTTGTTGGAGATAACCTCGCATTCAAGCTTCTTGACAGACAATGCGCTGTCGGGAATCTCAATCTTGAGGTTGTCCTTGACCTTGACCTGGCAGCCGAGGCGCCAGTGGTCGTTGATCTGCTTGCGGCTGAAGTGCACGGTCTCGGTGGGGAGGATACTTCCGCCGCCCTCAAGTACACGGCACTTGCACTGTCCGCAGGAACCCTTGCCGCCGCAGGCGGAAGGAAGGAAAATCTTCTGGTCGGCCAGAGTTGCCAGCAGCGAACCGCCCTGGGGTACGTCCACCACCTTCTTGCCGTCGTTGATGTCAATCTTAACGGTTCCGCTCGGAGTGAGTTTAGCCTTCACAAAAAGCAGCAGCGCAACCAGCAGCAGTATAAGTGCCAGGCAAGCTACTACAGAAACTATCAATGTTTGCATACTCATAATCCAGCCCTCCTATAATTGAATACCCATAAAACTCATAAACGCGATACCCATAAGGCCGGTGATGATAAACGCCAGACCGAGGCCCTTGAGGCCCTTGGGCACATTGGAGTATGCAAGCTTCTCGCGGATGGCCGCCATACAAACGATGGCCAGGAACCAGCCCACACCGCTGCCGAGGCCAAAGACGAAGGCTTCGCCGAGGGTCTCGTAGGCACGCTCTTTCATAAACAGCGAACCGCCCAGGATGGCGCAGTTTACTGCAATCAGAGGGAGGAAGATACCCAGGGAGTTGTAGAGGCTGGGAGCGAATTTCTCCACTGCCATTTCTACAATCTGGGTGAAAGTAGCGATGGTTGCTATGAACACGATATAACTCAAGAAACTCAGGTCTACGCTTGCATAACTGGGATTGAGCCAGGTAAGCGCACCGGGCTTGAGGATATATTCATAGAGAAGGTAGTTGAGCGGGAGGGTGATGCCCAGCACGAAAATCACGGCCAGACCCAGACCCGCAGCGGTCTTGACATTCTTCGAAACTGCCAGGAATGAGCACATTCCCAGGAAGAATGCAAAGATCATATTGTCTACGAAGACAGACTTGATAAATAAATTCAAATATTCCATAGTGCCTGCCTCCTATTTCTCTTGAAGATCTTTCTGTATGCTTCTCTGGATCCATACCACGCAGCCCAGGAGGATCAGCGCCATAGGAGGGAGAATCATAAGACCATTGTTCATATACCAGCCGCCGTTCTCAATGTACCAGCTAGCAGGGATTACCTGGAAGCCGAAGATGGTACCGCTGCCAAGCAGCTCGCGGAAGAAGGCGACAATAATCAGAATCATACCGTAGCCCAGGCCGTTGCAGGCACCGTCCACAAAGCTTGGCCAGGGCTTGTTGCCCAGGGCGAAAGCCTCGATGCGGCCCATAATGATACAGTTGGTGATAATCAGGCCGATGTATACACTGAGCATCTTGCTGGTGTCATAGGCAAAGGCCTGCAGCAACTGGTCAATCAATATCACGAACATAGCCACCACAACCAGCTGCACGATGATGCGCACGCGGTTGGGGATGGAGTTCCTGAGCAAAGAGAGTATCAAGCTTGAGAAAGCGGTTACGATGGTCACAGAAAGTGCCATCACAAGGGCGCCCTTAAGCTGTACGGTCACTGCCAAAGATGAGCAGATACCGAGCACCAATACGGTGATTGGGTTGTTCTTAAAGAACGGTTTTGTGTAGATATCCTTATTCATCTTTCTCTGTATTTACGGGTTCATTTTCACACTGGCCTTCGCACTCGCCGCAACACTGCTGGCCATCGCACTGACCTTCTCCGCAGCACTCTTTCTTTGCTGCCTTGCCGGTCAGGAATGCCTTGTAGGCACCCAGCCACTGCTCGAGCGAAACGCTCACAGCCTTGGAAGTCATAGTAGCGCCGGAGATGGCATCTACGCCATTGGCAGAGCCGTTTGCACCACCCTTGATCACCTTTACGGAAGAGAACTGACCGGCATCGGAAAGTTTCTTGCCGCGGAACTGGGTGTAGAAAGCGGGTTCCGCAATCTTGGCACCGAGGCCCGGAGTCTCGCTGGCGTGGTCAAAAATGGCGCCGGCGACGGTCTCATTGTCATCTTCTACTGCAACATAGCCCCAGATTGCACCCCAGAGGCCGGCACCGTACATAGCCAGGATGTTGACCTTGCGGCCGTCGTCCATTGTGCACTCGTACACGGGGAGCTTCACGTCAAGCCCCTTCTTGAGGTTGGAATACTGAGTCTTGAGATCGATATCCTTGAAAGCGTCCACACCTTCCAGCACGTTGCCCTCTGCATCGATTGCAAATGCATTGGCGCCGATATGGTCGTTGTAGAGCTTCATAAAGTCTGCATTCTTGTCCACACTGCCGTCTGGGTTCTGGCCCATATTGGCAGCCAACATAATGGTCTTCATCTTGGCAAGGTCCATATTGTCCTGCTGCCTCTGCTTCAGTGCAGAAGCCGCAAATGCCAGGATAGCCGCAACTATCACGACCAGTACGGTCGTGTAGATAACTGTGTATAAATTGCTGTTAGTATTCATATCCTTGCATTTTAAGCGGTTTTGGCCCTGCGCAGGCGACGGCGCACGTTAGCGTTGACTACCAGATGGTCAATGAGCGGTGCGAATGTGTTCATAAGCAGGATGGCGAGCATCATACCCTCCGGATAGCCGGGGTTGAAGAGGCGCAGCAGCACTGCGAATGCGCCAATCAGGAAGCCGTATATCCACTTGCCGGTCTCTGTCTGGCAGCTGGTCACAGGGTCGGTTGCCATAAACACGCAGCCGAATGCGAAGCCGCCCATAATCAACTGATAGTATGCGGGAACATCGCCCAGCAGACCCACCAGCAGACCGCCGGCCACGCAGCTGAGCATAATCTTCCAGCTGGCAACGCCGGTCCAGATGAGCAGGATGGCACCCAGCAGGATGCAGAGGGTGGAAGTCTCACCCACGCTGCCGGGAATAAGACCCACGAACATATCCATTGCGGAGTAGTGCAGGTTGCCGGCGGTCATCTCGCTCAGAGGTGTAGCGCAGGACACTGCATCGTAGCCGGCCTTGTGGGCAACCCACACGGCGTCGCCGCTCATCATCTTGGGATATGAGAAGAACAGGAAAGCACGGCACAGAAGTGCGGGGTTCCAGATATTCATACCGGTGCCGCCGAATACCTCCTTGCCTATAACCACTGCAAAGGCAACTGCAATTGCAAGCATCCACAAAGGAATGGTAACGGGCACGATAAGGGGAATCAGGAAACCGGTCACAAAGTAACCTTCGTTGACCTCCTCACCCTTGATCTGGGCAAACATACACTCGAAGAACAGACCTACGATGTAAGAAACCAGATAGAGGGGAAGAATCTTCAGGAAGCCTTTCCAGACCATTGTCCAAAAGCCCCAGCCCAGGCCGTACGCCAGGTTCATCTGGTAGCCGATGTTGTAGATGCTGAAAAGGAACACGGGGATAAGCGCGATCATCACTGTAATCATTGTACGCTTGAGATCTACGCTGTCTTTGATGTGAGTACCGCGGGAGGTCACTGTCTTAGGCACGAAGAAGAAGGTCTCCATCGCGTCGAAGAAAGAACCCAGGGCGCTCAGCTTGCCGCCTTTGGAGAAGGTCGGCTTCATTTTGTCCAAAGTTTTTCTCAGTGCGCTCATAATTACATCATCTCCTTAAGCATAAGGTCTATACCGTCGCTGAGAATCTTCTGGATCTCAATCTTGGAAGGACATACAAACTCGCACAGTGCGAAATCCTCCGGGATGACTTCGTATATACCCAGGTTTTCCATTTTTTCAATATCCTTTGCCAGGCAGGCCTTGAGCAGGTATACCGGATAGATATCCATAGGAAGCACCTTGCCGTAGACATCGCTCACCACGAAGGCGCGGGGGCCGCCGTTGGTGTTGGTGTCCAGCTTGTAGGTTTTCTTCTTTCCTGCCAGCCAGGACCAGTAAAGGTGGGAGAAACTGAACTTTTTCAGGCGGAAAGGCTTGATCCAGCCCAGCATCTCGTAGTAGTCACCCTCTTCCAGCAGGGTCACCTGGTTGTCAAAGAATCCCAGATAACCGTCTGCGCCCACATTCTCGCCGGTGAGGACATCGCCGCTGATGAAGCGGACGTTACCCTTCTTTGCATACTTGGCGATGGAGGCCAGGCTCATACCCTGGACGGCCTTGACGCAAACCGGATTCTCGGCTGCGGGACCGGTGACTGCCACAACGCGGCTCATATCGTAGGTTCCGGTGGCTATGCAGCGGCCGATGGCGGCCAGCGACACGAGGTCCACGGTCCATACAATCTCACCCTTGTTGATGGGAGAAATGTGGTTGATCTGCACGCCTACGTTGCCTGCGGGGTGCGGGCCGCTGAAGGTGTGGGGAATTACACCCTTGAGGCTGCTCATTGCACTGCCGGCAGCCTTGGCTGCGTTAAGGCTGAAGTGCACGCCTCCATTGGTGAGACGGCCCAGGGCGTCGATACCTGCCTGGAGATACTCCATCTGGCCTTCCATCACAAAGTCGGGATCGGGAGCCAGAGGGGCGGTGGCCATTGCAGAAACAAAGATGCTCTTGGGCGTCAGTTCAGGATTGGCGACGATGCCGTAGGGACGTTGTTTGATCATTGGCCAGAGGCCTCGCTCCAGAAGCAGGTCCACTACAGCCTTGCGGTCCATCTTGGCCAGGTCCACAGCATTGTACTTGACGCTCTGCTGCTCTTTATCTGCCTTTACGACCACGGCGAGAAGCTTGCGCTTGTCACCACGTACGACTGCCTGGACAACACCGCTCACCGGAGAACAGAAACGGATGCTCGGGCACATCTTGTCCACAAAGAGGGCATCACCGGCTTTCACGGCGTCACCTTCTTTCACGGCCAGCTTGGGAACCAGCGCCTTGAAATCCGTGGGCTTGATTGCGACTAAGTCAGGAGCTACAGTTTCTGCGATCTTAGCGGGGGCGGCGCCTGCTAGAGGTATATCCAGCCCCTTTTTCAATCTGATGTGTTCTGACATTTTAAAGTTATTTGTTGATAAATGAATTTTCGCTGAAAAATCGCGCGCAAATATACCTATAATATTTCGGATTTCAATTATTTTTGCGTTATGAACAACACTGGACGCGAAGAGATATTAAGGGGTCTGAACGAGGCGCAGCGAGAGGCTGTAGAGAGCATCGAGGGGCCGTTGTTGATAGTGGCCGGGGCGGGCAGCGGAAAGACGCGCGTGCTCACCTGCCGCATTGCCAATCTTATAGACAAGGGGGTGGAACCCTGGCGGATACTCGCCCTTACCTTCACCAAGAAGGCCGCCGGCGAAATGAAAAGCCGCATCTCGTCCCTGGTGGGCGAGCGCAGCGCCGGCCGCATCTGGATGGGGACCTTCCACTCTGTATTCGTGCGGTTCCTGCGTGAATACGCCGATTTGCTGGGCTATCCGCGCCAGTTCACCATCTACGACGCCGCCGACACCAAGTCGGCCATAACCAAGTGCATCAAAGAGCTGAATCTGGACGACAAGACCTACAAGCCTTCGGCGGTGGCGGCGCAGATTTCAAGGGCCAAGAACGACTTGCTCACCGCCGCGGCATATTCCGTCAATGCCATCTATCAAAACGATGACAAGGCGGCACGGCGCCCCCGCCTGCACGAGGTGTACTCGCTGTATGCCGCAAAGTGCAAGGCTTCAGGCGCAATGGACTTTGACGATATCCTGCTGAACACCAACATACTTTTCCGCGACCACAAAGAGGCCCTGGAGGCCACCCGCGACCGTTTCAAGTATATTCTGGTGGACGAGTACCAGGACACCAACTACGCACAGTACCTGATTTTGAAAAAGCTGGCGGCGGTGCACCACAACATCTGCGTGGTGGGCGACGACAGCCAGAGCATCTACTCTTTCCGCGGGGCGCGCATAGAGAATATCCTCAGTTTCCAGAAAGACTATCCCGAGAGCCGCATTATCCGGCTGGAGCAGAACTACCGCTCTACCCAGACCATTGTAGATGCCGCCAACAGCCTGATAGACAAGAACAAAAACCGCATCAAGAAGGTGTGCTACTCCAAGTCCGCCACGGGAGCGAAGATACACGTGATAAACGCCGCCAGCGACTTTGAAGAGGGACACGCCATCGCCGCCGCCATCAAGCGGATCCTCTGGCGGGAAAAGGCAGAATACAGCGATTTTGCAATACTTTACCGCACCAACGCCCAGAGCCGCGTGCTGGAAGAGTCGCTGCGCAAGCAGAACCTCCCCTGCCGCGTGGTTTCTGGCACATCGTTCTTCGACCGCGCCGAGGTCAAGGATATGGTGGCCTATTTCCGGCTGGTAATCAATCCGCAGGACAACGAGGCTTTCCGCCGCATAATAAACTTGCCCGCAAGGGGCATCGGCGCCACGTCGCTGGCCGCCCTGGATGTGGCAGCCTCCAACGCAAAAGTCTCTTTGCTGCAGGCCACAATGCTGCCGGAGGCCGACCTGCTGGCCGCCGGGCTCAAGACCGGGGCCATAGCCAAGTTCAAGGAGTTCTACAATATGATTATGCCTATGGCCGCCAAGGCCGCCGTGACCGACGCCTACACGTTAGCCACAGAAATCGGGCTCAAGAGCGGAATGATGGCATATCTCCAGTTCCAGCAGGACAAAGAGGGGAAAGACCGCCTGGAGAACGTGCAGGAGCTGTTCAACGGCATCAAGCAGTATCTTGAAGACGAGGCTGAGCAGCGCAAGTACTACGACCCGGAAACTGGAGAGGATATGGCCTCGCCAGACGATATAATAACCATCTCTGACTATATAGAGAACTTTACCCTGCTCTCCTCTGCAGAAAAAACCGACGACAATATAGACGACGACAATCGCATCAACCTTATGACGGTGCACTCTTCCAAAGGACTGGAGTTCCCCTTCGTGTTTGTGGCGGGACTGGAAGAGAACCTTTTCCCCAGCGGCAGCGACTTGCTCCCCGCCGACATAGAAGAGGAGCGGCGGCTGTTCTACGTGGCGATTACCCGAGCAGAAAAGGAGGTATCCCTCTCCTACGCATCTATGCGTCACCGCTACGGCAAGGAAGAGTTCAACCAGGTGAGCCGCTTCATCACCGAGATTGACGGCAGATATCTGGACGGAGACGTGCCGCAGCGATCGGCCTTCGACGACTTTGGCCGCGCGGCAAACAGCGGCGGTTTTGGCAGCTGGGAGCGCACTTCGGGAGAAACTTCCACCGGCAAGTGGGCGCCGAACTACGGCCGGCCTCAGGCCCCGCCAAGACCTCAGCCCTCTTCCCGGCCGCAACCGTATTCAAAACCCGCTGCGCCAGTGAGGCCCATACCCAAGGCTCCGGCAGTCCGCAGGCCGGCACCTGCCGATTTCAAACCCGACCGTCCGGAAGATATCCGCGCCGGAATGCGGGTGGAACACAACATTTTTGGCCCCGGCATAATCCAGAGCGTAGAGGGCACTGGAGGCGATGCAAAGGCTATTTTCGTGACCGACGGCGGAGAAACAAAAAAACTTATTCTCAAATACGCCAAATTGCGCATTTGCCGGTAATCATCGGCACACTATTTGCAAATTATCACTATGAATTTTTCATAGTTTAGGTTATGGTTAAGGAAGGAGGCCGTCATCCGAAAGGGGGCGGCCTCTGATTTTATATCCACCCTATCCCAGCGCATCGAAAGCATCTGGGAGATAGGTCACCGAGACCACCTCCTCCCCATCGGTTACGACCGTAACCACATCGAACTTTATTTCCTTGCGGGTGGGATGCTCCGCATAAAAAGCCCTGGCGGCCCTTATCAGCTTGCGCCGCTTGTCTGCGGTAACATTTTCACTCGGGTCAAAGCCGTCTCCGCAGCGCAGGGTCTTGACCTCAACGATTCTGATGCTGACGGCATCTTCCATTATCAGGTCCACCTCCAGATGGCCGCTGCGCCAGTTGCGCGCAACCAGCTCCATCCCGAACCCCCTCAGGTATTCGAGCGCCGCAGTCTCTCCCCTTCTCCCAAGCTCTCCCCGGCTGTTCATTGGCTATTCCTTCTTTCTGAAAAAGACTATGAATTTGACTATGCAGAGCAGGATGAACGCCACAATTATGCTTTCCAGCTCCATCCTGTTGCGGTTAAGTGTTGATATTGCCTCCATCTCAGACGACCCGCTGGGATTGAACACTATCTTTGGCGAAGCTGCGGCCGGATATGCCCACTTGCGCACTATAAAGCAGTCGTCAAGCCAGGTGAGACCGCCGTTGGAACGGTTGAAGGTCATAAGCAGTTTGAGGTCGGCGCGGGCATTTTCGCACTCTTCTGGCAGCCCCTCGATCTCGGCAGGAGATACCACCATAAAGTCCATCCCCTGCTCCAGGGCCTTGTCGCGGATCTTGGTGATGGCCTCCACACCGTGACGCTTCAGGAATTTGTCGGGATGGTAAATGGTCATCAGCAGCAGGTTGCGGCGGGAGAGAATCTCCTCTGTAATTTCCTGCCCGTCAGGCGATTCTATCACAAAATCGGCATCGGAGGCATTGGCTCCGCCGGCAGAGATCTGCTTGGTGACAGTTTCTACATAGGTCCAGGTGGAATCGGGGATATTCTCCAGGTCGAAGGTCTGCCGAATGCCATTCTTCTCATATATAAATTCCGTCTCAAACTCCGGAACCGCATCGGCCTTGACACCGGCGGTGACTTCGCTGCCGGCGCGGTAGGGAGTATATTCCTGCAGCGGGGCTTTGGTCAGGGTCCTGATAGGGATATACAGCGCCAGCGCCAGGAAAAGGATGGTGAAGAACCACTCCCAGCCGGGATACCGGAATTCTGAAATCTTCTTGCGGAAGATGAAGATTATCAGCGCCAGCGGCAGCAGTATCAGGTTTTTGAAGAACGTCTGCCAGTTGGTAAGGTGTATTGCCTCGCCAAAGCAGCCGCAGTCGCTTATCGGGTTGAAAACGGCCAGATAAAGGGTCAGCGGGGTGAAGATGGCCAGCAGCAGAAACGCCACCCACGCGAAAATGCGGATGCGCAGCCGAAGCAGCAGCGCCGTGCCGGTCAGAAACTCCAGCGTGGCCAGAGTGATGCCCAGCACCAGCGAAGCCGGGGCTATGAATCCTAAGCTGAACGCCTCAAGATACTCCTTGATGACCAAGGATGTACCCACCGGGGCCAGCAGTTTCACAAACCCCGAGAAGATAAGCACCAGCCCTACTATCAGGCGGCAGAAGCGGGCCGACCCTTTCATAACTTGCTCTTGATTTTTGCGAAGATGGCCTCAGGTGCCATTATGCGGCCCGTCTGGGCATCGGCGCAGTCTATGCGGATAAAGTTCTTGTCAGTTTCGCAGCAGGCGCGATACACGGCGCGGACCCTCTTCTGGAACTCGATGTCTGCCTCGTGAATATCCTGGGCACCCTCCAGATAATCGCGGTCACTGCCGCTGCGGGTGTGCTGCAACTCACTCTCCACAAAATCGATGGGCACGTCCAGGAACAGGTTCAGGTCGGGCTGCGGAATCTTGAAAGTGTTGTATTCCAGATCAAATATCCAGTCGCGCAGCTCCTGTGCCTTTGCGGGATCCTTGACCTTGGCCGTCTGGAAAGCGATGTTGCTGTAGACATAGCGGTCCAGCACCACGCAGTAGCCGTCTTCCAGCCACTCGTTTATCTGCTGCGCAGCGGCGTGACGGTCCTCTGCGAAAAGCAGCGCCACCAGCTGCGGATGCACCGCCTCGTTGGAGCCGTACTCCCCTTTCAGGAAATTGGAAATCAACCCGCCGAACGGCTGCACATCGTACCTCGGAAAATGGAGATACTTGAGCTTTTTGCCGCTCTGCTCCAGATAATTGCACAGCATCTTCAGCTGTGTGGACTTCCCCGCCCCATCCAGGCCTTCCAGAACTATTAACATATACTTTGTCGCTTAATGTGTATCTTTGCAAATATAACGAATTTGTTTATGAATTCCTCGGTCAAGATAATGGGAATCGTGAATATCAACGGCGATTCTTTTTTCAGCGGGAGCAGGGTTGCTTCCGAGGGGGAATTCTGTGCGCGGGTAGAGAAGCTGTTTGCAGGCGGGGCTTCTGTGGTGGACATCGGGGCGTGCTCTTCGAGGCCGGGGAGCACATATCCCGGCGTGGAAGAGGAGTGGCGGCGGCTGGAGCCCGCTTTAATGCTGGTGCGCGAACGGTTTGCCGGAAGGCAGTTTTCGATAGACACTTTCTCTTCCGAGATTGTGCGGCGCGCCCACGGCATCATTGGGCCGTTCATTGTAAACGACATCACCGCCGGGCAGAGCGACGAACGGATGCTGCCGCTGGTGGCACAGCTGGATTTGCCCTACATCGCAATGCATAACCAAAATCCGCCGCATATTGCCGGGTGCCGCATCAGAAAGATACTACGCTGCAGGGCCGGCGAGAATGTGGTGGAGAATGTGCTCCGCTTTTTCCGCGGGTTTGAGAAGCGGGCAGCAAAGGCCGGACTCAACAACTGGATTCTGGATCCCGGTTTCGGCTTCGGCAAGGATGTGGAAGAGAATCTGGAGTTGCTGGACCGACTGGACGAACTGAATGTCTTTGGCCGCGAGATTCTGGCGGGCATCTCCCGCAAGCGGATGACCTACGAGCGGCAAGGCCGTAAACCAGAAGACGACGAGACTCTTGCCGAGACCCGTCGTCTTCAGAATATCGCCATTAAACGCGGTGCCGCCTGGATCAGGTGCCACGATGTAGCCACTTTATAATCAGGCTATTTCAATCGTAGCGTTGGGCATAGCTCGCGGCAGAATGCTTCCCGCAATCGCCGGTTGCTCCGCAAACACTTCGTTCCGGCGCCCCCCATTTCCCCTTCTTTGTTCGGCCTTTTATCACAGCCTCACAAAGCGGGGTGATATATTGCTTGGAAGCATTCCGCCGCCTTCGCAATTCAGCCCAACGCCTAAAACACCATCATACTACTTCACCTCCCAGGTGGAGCCGCTGCGCAGGAGTTCGTCCACTGAATGTATTTTGGCGGCGGCGGAAACTTCCTGCAGCTGCTTTTCTACATTCTCGTCGTAGGTAGAGTCCTCTACATTGCGGATAACGCCCAGAGCCACCGGCAGATCGTCCTTCATATCTATCAGCATAGAGTGGATGAAGGTGTCGCGGCACTTGGCATCGTGCACCAGGATGTCGTCCAGCGTGTAGCCGTCCTTGCCGATGGTCACCGCCTTAAGCGCGCTGTTTTCCAGCACGATTCCCTTGTCGTTATTGGCACCGAAAATCATCTTCTCGCCGTCGCGAAGGGTAATGGTCTTGTCGGCACGGACCTCGCGCGCAGAAATGGCAGCGTGTGCGCCGTCGTTGAATATCATACAGTTCACCAGCATCTCGCACACAGAAGCGCCTTTGTGCAGCGCTGCCGCCAGGAAAATCTCCTGGTTGGTCTTCATCTCCACGTCCAGGCCGCGGGCAAAGAAGGTGCCGCGGGCGCCGATTACCAACTGGCCGGGGGTGAAAGGATTCTCCACAGTGCCGTAGGGCGACGTCTTGGTGATGGCGCCAAACTTGGATGTGGGGCTGTACTGGCCCTTGGTGAGGCCGTAGATCTGGTTGTTGAAGAGGATGATGTTCAGGTCCACATTGCGGCGGATAGCGTGAATGAAGTGATTGCCGCCGATGGCCAGCGCATCACCGTCGCCGCAGGCCTGCCATACGCTAAGCTCGGGGCGGGCCACCTTGAGACCGGTGGAGAGCGCCGTGGCGCGGCCGTGAATGCCGTGGAATCCGAAGGTATCCATATAGTAAGGCAGACGGCTGGAGCAGCCGATACCCGATACTACCACAAATTTCTCTTTGGGCAGGTCAAGTGCCTCGCTCACAGAAGGGAGCGCACGCTGCAGTGCTGCCAGAACGGCGTGGTCGCCGCAGCCGGGGCACCAGCGAACTTCCTGGTTACTCTTGAAATCTTGTGCTGTGTATTTCATAGTACTCTCCTCCTTATAAAACTGCTTTTGCTGCCTCTACAATCTCGGCCACGATGAACGGCTGTCCCTGTACCTTGTTGTACTGCAGATATTTGAACTCGGGCAGACGGGCGCGCAGATAGTCGGCGAACTGGCCGGCATTGAGCTCGCACACCATAATCTTCTTGAAGCGTTTAAGCACCTCTGCCGTATTCTTGGGCAGAGGGTTGATATAGTCGAAATGAGCCAGCGAAACCTTCTTGCCATCTGCCTGCAGCTGCTTGGCAGCGGTGTAGAGATGGCCGAATGTACCGCCCCAGCCCACCAGCAGAAGGTCGCCTTCCTGCTCGCCTACAACCTCCAGTTCGGGGATGAAGTCGGCCACCGCTGCGACCTTGGCGGCACGCTGGGCCACCATAAAGGCGTGATTCTCGGGGTCGGATGAGATAGTGCCCACGGGGTTCTTTTCCAGACCTCCCACGCGGTGTTCCAGACCTGCCTTGCCAGGGATAGCCCAGGAACGGACAAAGGTCTTGGGGTCGCGCTCAAACGGCTTGAAAGCGCCTTCGCAGCTGTCGATAACCGGCGGCTTGATGGCGGGATAATCTTTCATCGAAGGGATTCTCCACGGCTCGCTGCCGTTGCCCAGGAAGCCCTCTGTGAGCAGGATGACAGGCATCATATGCTCCAGCGCCAGCTTGGCGGCATTGAACGCTGCGTCAAAGCAGTTGCTCGGGGAGTGAGCAGCCACTATGCAGATGGGGCACTCGCCGTTGCGGCCGTAAAGGGCCTGCGCCAGGTCGGTCTGCTCTGTCTTGGTGGGGATACCGGTAGAGGGGCCGCTGCGCTGCACGTCCACAATCACCAGCGGAAGCTCGGTGATGACCGCCAGGCCCATCGCCTCGCTCTTGAGGCTGAGGCCGGGACCCGAGGTGGTGGTGGCAGCCAGGGCGCCGCCGTATGCGGCACCTATGGCGGTGCATATGCCGGCAATCTCGTCCTCTGCCTGCATTGTCTTCACGTTCAGATTCTTATGAATCGCAAGTTCTTCAAGGATGGCCGTTGCAGGGGTAATAGGATATGAGCCGCAGAACAGCTGCAGACCCGCCTTCTCGGCAGCGGCGATAAGGCCCCAGGCCACGGCCTGGTTGCCGTTGATGTTGCGGTAGGTACCCTTGGGCAGGTCGGCGGGAGCCACGGTGTAGGTGTTGGCAATCGCCTGGATGTTGGCGGCGTAGTTGAAGCCGTCGAACAGCACCTTCTTGTTGGGTTCCACCAGCTGCGGTTTCTTCTTGCCGAATTTCTTCTCAAGATATGCGTAGGTGTACTCCAGGGGCCTGTTGAACAGGTAGAAGCACATACCCAGGGTAAACATATTCTTGGAACGGAGAATGGACTTGGGATCCAGGCCGCTATCGGCCAGACTCTCTTTGGTGAGAATGGTGATGGGCGCCCAGATGATATTGCGGTCCTCTATGTGCAACTCTGCCACGGGGTCGTCGGTCTTGAAACCTGCCTTCTGCAGCAGGGCCTCGGTGAAAGAGTCCACGTCAACAATAATGGTCGCGGTGCTCTTGGCCCACTTGGCGTTGGCCTTGAGCGCTGCCGGGTTCATAGCTACCAGCACGTCGCAGAAGTCACCGGGAGTGTTCACTCCCTCGCTTCCGAAATGCACCTGGAATCCCGAAACGCCGGACACCGTACCCTGAGGGGCGCGGATCTCTGCCGGGTAGTCGGGGAATGTAGAGATCTCGTTGCCGTACAGTGCCGAAGCATCTGCAAACAGGGTTCCGGTGAGCTGCATACCGTCGCCGCTGTCTCCGCAAAAACGGATCACAACATCCTTTGCATCAATAACTTTGTGATTCATAGTATGATTTTGGCTTTTATACGCACAAGTGAGGGGCCATCATTTCTGACTCCCCTCACTTGTAAGAATTATTCTTATCAAGGAAGAATTACTGTATCTGGCTGGGAGCGACCTTTTCTGCCGGAACGCCCAGCGCCGCCTTTGCAAGCGGAAGCAGGTCTATGCTCTGGCTCTCATTGAAGTATACCAGAGGATTTGAGGATGTCTCAAACACAAATGACAGGCCTTTTTCCTTGGCAATCTTGGCTATCGCATTCCTTGCCTTCTCGTAGATGGGGGCAAAGAGGGTCTGCTCCAACTGGCTCAGGTCGCCCTGTGCGGTCTGCTGGAACTGGCCAAGTCTCTGCTGCATCTCCACCAGCTCTGCCTCCTTGGACTCTTTGATGGCTGCGGTCCAGGTTGCGCTCTTCTGCTGGTAAGTGTTCAGCTTGTTGTTGTATTCGGTCTGCATAGACTCCAACTCTTCGATAAGCTCTTTCTGATATGCCTGAAGTCTAACCCTTGCAGAATCAGCGTCCGCAGTGAGCATTACCAGCTCGGGAGTGCTGATGTGTCCGAATTTGACATTCTGCGCAGAGAGTGTAAAGGCGAAGAAAGCCGTGAAAACGATAAGTGCAATTTTTTTCATAATTATAAAGTTATCTTAAGTAATCGATTACTGCGTTGGTGAGGTCATACTTGGGATCCTTGTACACGATGCCGGTGGTAACGGTAAGGTCCAGGACAAGTGAGCAACCGCGGCTGGCTGCCACCTTCTGTATAGCCTCCTCAACAACTTCCTGTATGGGAGAAATGAGTTTCTCAGAACGTTTTGTGAGCACGCCCTGCTCGCCAAAGTAGCTGTCCTCTTTCTCCTTCATAGCCTTTTCCTTGGCAATGATCTCATTTTCCTTGGCCTGCTGCTGAGCAGCGGTCATAGACTGTTTGCGGCCCATATAGTCGCGGTACAGAGCGTTGATGGCGTCGGCATCCTTCTGGATGTCTGCTTTATACTTCTCAGCAAGAGTATTGAGTTCATTCTGGGCATCCAGATATTCTTGAATGCAGCTCAGAATTTTCTCAGTGTCTACATAGCCCACAGTTTGTGCTGCGGCGTTCAATACTGGCATTAAGCAGATTGCGAGAATAACAAATACCTTTTTCATATCTTCTAAGTTTTAAAATTGTTGTCCTATAGTAAAGTGGAACTGACTCCTCTCACCCGCGGGTCCGTCAAAGCCGTAACCCCAGTCAACACCCAGCATACCTACCACCGAGAGGAACACCCTGAGGCCGACACCCGCGCTCCTCTTGATCTGGAACGGGTTGAAATCCTTGATGTCGGACCAGCAGTTACCGCCCTCCAGGAATGCCAGGGCAAAGATGGTGGACTGCGGCTTGAGTATCACGGGGTAGCGGAGCTCCACTGTGAACTTGTCGTATACGTTGCCGGCATAGGCATTGTTGATGTACGGTGTGAGCGAATAGTCTTCGTAACCGCGCAGCGAGATGACCTCGTTGCCGTATGTGTTGTAACCAGACATACCGTCACCACCCACCAGGAAGCCTTCGAACGGAGAGTAACCCCAGTTGCGGTTGTAGTAGCCCAGATATCCGAAGTGGGCAGCAGTCATCAGCACCAGATCCTTCCAGATCCTGACATAGTTGCGTCCGGAGAAGGTCCACTTGTTATACTCCAGCCAGCGGTAGTGGTCCTGGTCGCTCATAGACTTGTAGTCCAGGTTCTTACCGCGTATCAGGGAGTACGGCGGGGTCAGCTGCACGCTGAATGTCAAATCGGAACCGATGCGGGGATAGATCTGCTGGTCTATGGACTGACGCGACAGCGAGAAGGTGTAGTGCAGGTTGTTGTAGGTGCCGTCTGTGAACACGTAGTACTTGTACCAGTCTTTCAGCTTGTACATCTGCCAGCCCAGGGAGTGGTACATAGTGAAGTAGTTGTCGGGCCACTTGAGCCGGGAACCGAGGCCGATGTTCACACCCGCCACATCCATCGACTTGGAGTCGTCGTAAAAGGGGTAATTGCCACCGTAGCCATATCCATAGCCGTAACCATATCCGTAGCCATACATACCCATATAGGAGTTGGTCTGACGGGTATAGTATGCCGAAATACTCAGCGAAGTGGGCTTCTTTCCAAAGAGCCAAGGCTCCACAAAGCTTGCCGAGAGGGCCCTGTAGTAACGGCCGTTGGTCTGGTAGCGGAACGCCAGGGTCTGGTTGTCACCCAGCGGCACGGGCCGCCAGGCCTCCTTGCGGAAGAAGTTGCGGGTAGAGAAGTTGCTGAAGTTGATACCGATGGTGCCCACGAAAGTGCGTGCGCCCCATCCGCCGGAGAGCTCCAGCTGGCTGTTGGACTTTTCCTCTACATTGTAGGAGATGTCCACGGTATTGTTTATCGGGTCGGGAATCAGGTTCCAGCCGGTCCCCTGCTCCACTATTTTCTCTGCGTCAAAGTTGGTCATTGTACCCAGCTCGCGGATGGACCTCTCGAAGTCGGTCTGCGAATACAGGAAGCCAGGGCGTGTATACACCGCACGGCGTATCACGCGCTCGTTGGTGATATTGTTGCCGCTGATGAGCACGTTGTTGAAAGTGGCCTGCTTGCCCTCTACGAGGCGGATTTCTACATCCACCGAGTCGCCCACGATGGTGGTCTCCACCGGAGTCACGTTGAAGAACAGGTAGCCGTAGTCGCGGTACAGCGACGCAACAGACTGCTCGCCCTCTTTGCCGCCCTGAAGGCGCTGGTTAAGGGTCACGATGTCATAGACATCTCCCTTGGCTATCTTGAGGACCTGGTTCAGCGTCTCTGCGGTATATACCGAATTGCCGGTCCAGGTGATGTTGCGGAAGTAATATTTGCGGCCCTGGTCAATCTTGAAATCGATGCCCAGGCGGCCTTCTTCTATAGTATAGATGGAATCCTTGACAATTTTCGCATCGCGGTAGCCCAGCTCGTTGAAGGTCTCAATGAGCGAGTTCTTGTCGTTGGGATATTCGTCTTCGTTGAATTTCTTGCTGTTGAAGAAGTTGTACCACGAGCGGTCTTTGGTCTTCTTCATAGACTTGTCCAGCTTGTACTTGTCAATGCCCTCCACACCCTCGTAATTGATGGTGCGCACCCGGACCTTCTTGCCGCGGTCCACATCAAAGGTGACGCGCACGGCGTTGTTCACAAGGCTGTCTTCCTGGGTTATGACATTTACCTTGGCGTTGTTGAAGCCCTTCTCTTTGTAGTAGTTCTTGATGACGCCGGTAGAAGAGGATATCACATATTCAGAAAGCTCGCCGCCACGCTTGAGGTTGAGTTTCTCTTTGAGGTCGTCCTGCTCGCTTTTCTTGACGCCCCTGTAGATCCAGGCCGACACGCGGGGACGCTCCTTGACATCAACCCGCAGCCATACGGTGTCCTTGGCCACGGAGAGGGAATCGATATAGAATCCGACATTGCGGAAATACTTCTGGTTCATAAGGGCGGCCAGCTTGTGGGCCACGTCTTCGCTGGGAAGAGTGATGCTGCTGCCGGGTTTGAAACCTACTATGGAAAGGATGCGCGACTGGTCCAGGAACTGGTTGCCGGTAACTCTCACGCCGCCGATGACATAGGTCTGAGGCTTGCTGTAGTCAACCACCACATCGCTCTGCTGGGCCAGCAGTGCGGTGGATGCCACAAGCGACAATATCAATATTGCAATTCTTCTTCTCATTGCTTCACTTTTCCAAATCTTCTGTCACGGCCCTTGAAACTGTCCAGCGCCTCGTTGAAGTCATCTTCTCTAAAATCAGGCCAAAGTTTGTCGGTAAAATAAAATTCGGTGTAAGCGCACTGCCACAGCATATAATTGCTTATCCGTTGCTCTCCGCCGGTGCGGATCAGCAGGTCCGGATCGGGGATTCCGGCGGTGGCCAGATAGCTCTCCAGCGGCTTCTGCGCCGGGGTGCCGAAGTCCTTTGCATAGCGCTCTGCCGCCTGCTCTATATCCCACTTGCCGCTGTAGCTGAACATAAGTATCAGCGTATGGTCTTTATACTGGGCGGTTTCGGCCTCGGCGGCCTCAATCTCCTTGCGGAGCCGGGGGGTGAGCCGGTCCATATCGCCTATGACCTTGAAGCCCACCTTATTCTCGTGGAACTCAGGCAGTTCTTTGCGGATATTGTAGGACATAAGGTCCATAATGGCCGCAACTTCTTTTTCGGGCCGGTTCCAATTCTCCTGGGAGAAAGTATAAAGGCTCAGATACTTGACGTCGCTTTTGACGGCGGCCCTCATACAAGCCCTGACGCTCTCTGCGCCTGCGGCGTGGCCGGCACTGCGGGAAAGCCCCTGAGCCTGTGCCCAGCGGCCGTTGCCGTCCATTATGATAGTTACGTGTGTGGGCTGCATCTTCTAGAAGTTGTTGCGTTTATCCTCGCCCCAGAGGAGTTTGTCCTTGAGGGCGTCTATGAAGCCGGCGTTGTGGAATGTTATGCAGTTTGCACTGTAGGGAGCCTTGCGCAGCGTGAACTTGCTCCCGACGGGCACGGCAAAGGAGGTGTTGTCCAGCGTAACCACTCCCATCTGGGACGACTTGGATGTGAAAGTAATCTCCAGCACCGAATCTGCCGGCGCCACTATGGGCCTGATGTTCAGGTTGTGTGGCGCTATGGGCGCGGTGATGAACACATCGGAGTCGGGGGTCACTATGGGGCCTCCCACGCTCAGGGAATACGCCGTACTGCCGGTGGGGGTCGAAACCACCACGCCGTCTGCCCAGTAGGCAGGCAGATGCTCGCTGCCTATGGCCACGTCTATGCGCAGCATAGAGGGATTCTGCCGTTGGATGGAGAATTCGTTAAGTGCGTAGGGATAAATGCCGTGCGGGATTGCGGTGGATTCCACCTGGATCAGGAGGCGCTTCTGGATGGAATAGTTGCCCTTGATAAGGTCGTCTATCCAGGCGTTTTCGCCCTCCTCTACCTTTGCCGATGTCAAAAAGCCCAGGCGGCCGAAATTGATGCCGGCAATGGGAATTTCCCGGCCGCGGAGCATATTTATGGCGCGCAGGAAGGTGCCGTCACCGCCAAGCGCCAGCACCACATCCGTTTCTGGATGCAGTTCTTTCTGAAAGAAATAGGTCTGTGCGCCCCCGGCTGCCAGCCGGCGAAGCAGAAACCACACTTTCTCGTCGTCTTTGTCTATATTGCGTCCGTAAAGGGCTATTGTCATCTGCATTTATTTTGAACCCCAAAATTAGCATTTTATATAGGTATTAACCAAAAATATTTACTTTTGTATTTTAGTAGTATGACCAAGCTAAGCGTTAATATCAACAAGATTGCCACTCTGCGCAACTCCCGCGGAGGGGATATGCCCAATGTGGCCAAGGCTGCCGTAGACTGCGTGCGCTTCGGGGCCCAGGGCATCACCGTGCATCCGCGCCCGGACGAGCGCCATATCCGCTACAGCGACGTCTATCAGATCAAGCCGCTGCTGGATGTGGAGTTCAATATAGAAGGCAATCCCATAGACAAATTCATAGAGCTGGTGTGCAAGGTGCACCCCGCTCAGGTTACCCTGGTTCCCGACGCCCACGACGCACTTACCTCCAACGCCGGCTGGGACACCGTTGCCAATGCCGCCTTCCTCAAGGAGGTGTGCCGCATATTCCACTCGGAGGGCATCCGCACCTCCATTTTTGTGGATCCCGACCCGGTGATGGTGCGCGGCGCGGCAGATGCCGGCAGCGACCGCATCGAACTTTATACCTACGCATATGCACACAACTTCTCCGCCGGCCGCGAAGAGGCAGTGGCGCCGTATTTCAAGGCCTGCAGCGAGGCGGTGAAATGCGGTTTGGAGGTGAATGGCGGCCACGACCTCAACCTGGACAACCTGGCCTACTTCAAAAAGGTTATGCCCCGGCTGGATGAGGTCTCCATAGGCCACGCCCTTATCTGCGACGCCCTTTATATGGGGCTGGAAAAGACCATCGCCGCATATCTTGACCAATTGAAATAATCATAAAAAACTAACTTATAAAATGAAAAGAACTCCCCTTATCCTCAGCATCATCGCTCTGGTAGTAGCGCTTTGCGCAGCAGTTATGGCTATTGTTAGGCCCGATTTCAAGAAGAAACCCGCAAGTGAACCCGCCGACATCACCGACACCGGCAAGATCACAGCAGTTGCAGGTGACATAGTGTATGTCCAGCTTGACTCACTGATTGCCAACTACGATATGTACAACGACAAGATGACCGCATTCCAAAGCAAGGTACAGGGCATTCAAGACGAACTTCAGAAGCGCGGCCGCCGTCTGGAGAGCGATGCAAAGGCATTTGAGAATCAGGTTCAGAAGGGTCTGCTGACCCGCTCTGCAGCAGAAGAGCAGCAGAACAAACTTATGCAGCGCCAGCAGAATCTGCAGAACGACGCAGCCAAGAAGGATGCCGAGATCCAGGAAGAGCAGGCCGTGCTCAACAACCAGGTTTACTTTGCAGTGAAAGAGTTCATTGAGCGTTACAACGCAGAGCATCAGTACTCCCTGATCCTCACCACCAGCGGCGTGACCAACACCGTGCTCAATGTCAACCCCGGTCTGGACATCACCTCCGACGTGCTCAAGGGCCTCAACGAGGAATACATCAAGAACCGCAACAACACTCCCGAAGAGTAGCAGAATAATATCTTTTATACGATGAGTGCAGTTACACATACCGAATTCGACTTCAGAGGCCAGAGCGGCAAGTATGTCGGCAAGGTGCGCGATGTGTACACTATAGCCGACAAATATCTGGTGATGGTCGCCACCGACCGCATTAGCGCCTTTGACGTGATCCTGCCCGAGGGCATTCCCTACAAAGGCCAGGTGCTGAACCAGATAGCATCGTCTTTCCTGGATCTGACAGAGGACATCGTTCCCAACTGGAAGATAGCCTCCCCCGACCCTATGGTCACGGTGGGCTACAAGTGCGAAGGACTCCCCGTGGAGATGATTGTAAGGCGCTGCCTCACCGGCAGTTCGTGGCGCAGCTACAAGGCCGGTGCAAGGGAAATCTGCGGCGTGAAAATCCCCGACGGGATGCGCGAGCACCAGCGTTTTGAAACCCCCATCATCACCCCCACCACAAAGGCGGAGATAGGCGCTCACGACGAGGACATCAGCAAAGAAGAGATAATTGCCCGCGGAATAATGAGCCGCGAAGACTACGAGAAGCTGGAAGATATCACCCTGAAGCTTTTCCTGCGCGGCGAAGAGATTGCCGCAAGGCACAATCTGATGCTGGTGGACACCAAATATGAATTCGGATTCCTTAACGGCGAGTTGTGCCTGATGGACGAGATCCACACGCCCGATTCTTCCCGCTATTTCTATGCCGACACCTATCAGGAGCTGTTCGACAAGGGACTTCCCCAGAAGCAGCTCTCAAAGGAGTTTGTGCGCGAATGGCTTATGGAAAACGGCTTCTGCGGCAAGGATGGCCAGAAGGTGCCCGAGATGGACGCCGCACGCGTGAACGCCATCAGCGACCGCTATGTGGAGCTGTACGAAAAGATAACTGGCAAAGAGTTTGTAAAAGAGCCTTACGACAACATTTACGAGCGCATTGAGTGCAACGTAAAGAATATGCTTGCAAGACTCGAATTCTAACCGATACGTTTATGAAAAAAATCTGTGCCGCAATAGCTCTGACATTCGCGCTGCTGGCCGTTTCACCCGCAGCCGAGGCTCAGAAATTCATCCCTGCAGCGGTGGAAATTTCCAAAAGCGTTGCAGAGATTGACGGTCGCTCTTTCTACGTCCACACCGTGGAGGCAAGGCAGACCCTGTATTCTATATGTAAGGCATACGGTGCAGATTTGGAGGAGGTAAAGGAGATAAATGCCGGCAGGCTCACCGGAGGGCTCAAAGCGGGTTCACTGCTGCTGATTCCGGTGGCAGAAAAGAAGGCAGAAGAGGTTCCCGCCCCTGAAGTCAAAGAGACCCCTTCTCCCGCAACCGAAAGCAAGGTGTCCGACAGCAATGCCGAAGCACAGCCCACCGGCAAGTATGTCCTACACCGCGTAAAATGGTACGACTCCCTGCTGATGCTGGCCCTCAAGTATAAGGTGTCGCAGGAAGATATCGTAGCAGCGAACAACCTTGACTCCAAGACTCTGGTCGTGGGGCAGGTGCTCAGGATTCCCCTTGGCGGCGAAACGGACGCCGAAGTGGACGACAACACTATGATAGAGGTGCCTGAAGACGAGTTGTTTGAAGAGGAGAAAGAGAGTGAGAGCGAGTCTTCCGTCTCTATTGTAGACCCGGAAGACCCCGAACAGGACTGGAACTGGAAGCCGGTGTTCGTGCCTTTCGGCGGCACTGCCAACATCGCCCTGATCATCCCCATTGGAAGCCAGTTGCCCTCTCCGTCCGCCAACTTCCTGGACTTTTATGCCGGAGTGCTTACAGCCATAGACCAGCAGCGCAAAGACGGCACCAACATCAACCTGAAGGTGATTGATATGACCGACTTTGACAGCGCCGAGCAGCTTATGAAAGAGTCCAAACTGGACGATTTTGACTTCCTGATCGGCAACTTCTCTATGGAGAATGTGGAGGTTCCGGCCCACTGGTGCGACACCCGCCATATACCGCTCATTTCGCCGCTGGACCAGAAAGTGGAGGCCGCCACCTACAACCACCGCTATTTGATCAACGCCCCGGTCTCTCCCTCCACCCAGACTATGAGGATGGCCGAGTCCATAGGCTACCGTCCCGGCAAGGACAATGTGATAGTCCTGTGCGAGAAGGGCGACATCCAGAGCAAATTCTATTCTGACATTATTGCCAGCCTTGACTCCCTGGAAATCCCCTACACCGTGGTGCAGGCCGCTCTGGGCCGTGGAGAAAGCGTTCAGACCGCGCTGATACCCGGCAGGCGCAACCACGTGATAATCACCAGCGAGCGTGAGTCCTCCGCAGCCGATGCGCTGCGCAGCGTGGGCAATCTGGCAAAGAACGACGCTTACGACATCAGCGGCTACGCCAGCCACAAGATCCGCAAGTTCGAATCTATAGACGCCGATATGTACCAGCGTGCCAACACCCATTTTGTGATGGGGCACTATGTGGACTATGAAGACGAAGACGTCCGCGAGTTTGTGAACGCCTTCAGGGATACCTACAACGCCGAGCCCGGCAACTTCGCATTCCAGGGCTATGACATTGGTATGTACTTCATTTCTGCGTTGAAACGCTACGGCAACGATATGATCAACCGCCTGAGCCTCTATCCTTCTGACGGGCTGCAGCTCAATTTCAAGTTTGACCGCCGCACCCCCACCGGAGGCGTGTTCAACGAGGGTACAAAGAACCTTCTGTACTAATCTTTATTATTTGATATAATCTGCCAGCCAGGCGCGTTCGGCGTCTGTGAGGTGGCTTTGCAGTGCATCATAGACACGCTTGTTATAGGCTTCCAGCCAGGCACGCTCTGCATCAGTGAGCAGGCTGAAATCCACCGCACGGCGGTCTATCGGCACCAGGGTAAGCGTCTCGAAACGATAGAAAGTGTTGTAGTCGCTCTTGGCGAAGGGAGACACCAATACCACGTTTTCTGTGCGGATGCCGTACTGCCCGTCTACATACACAGCCGGCTCGTCTGACATAATCATTCCTTCCTGCAGCGCGATGGGGCTGTATTCCATCCTGATCTGCGGGGATTCGTGCACGCACAGCCACTGCCCTATTCCGTGGGAAGTGCCGTGGAAGTACATCTTGCCGGTGCGGTACATAGGGCCGCGGGCAAGGATGTCCAGCTGGCAGCCGCGGGTGCCGGCCGGGAAAATAGCCTCGGCAAGGGCTATCATACCCTTCAAAACCAGCGTAAAGTCCTCTTTCTGAGCCGCCGTGGGCTCTTTTTCGCCCAGGAAGACGGTGCGGGTGGTGTCGGTGGTGCCGTAGGGATAGTGACTGCCGAGGTCCATCAGCAAAAAGCCGCCGCCTGCCACTCTGGCGCTGGAGGCCTCGTCGGTCACACTGTAGTGTGCGCTGGCTGCGTTGGCGTTCCAGGCCACTATCGGCTCAAAGCTCTCGCCCAGATAGTGGGCGCTGCCGCTCTTTATCTCAAGCAGCTTTTGGGTGATATTGTATTCGTTAAGGGAGCCGCTGCCATAATTGTCATAAATGTATTTGAGCAGCCTGACCCAGCAGACACCGTCCTGCAAAAAGGCCTGCCGGAAGCCCTGCGCCTGAACCGGATTCTTGCAGGCGCGCAGCATAGCCACAGTCCCGCCCACCGTGGGGTCGGGCATCACGGCTTTGCCGCGGGAAAAGATTTTGTATTTGTTTATGGAGCAGCAGTTGTTGCTCACAATGCGTACCGCCTCTGCCGGGACGGCCTCCAGGGCGGCGTCTATCTCGCCGTAAGAGAGCACCTCAACCCCTTGGGAAGCCAGATAATCAGAAGCCTCCCCGGTAAGACACTCTTTGCGGCAGAACAGCTTTATGCCCTTGTTGTCCAGCAGACAATAAGAGAGCGTCACGGCGTTGTATTCTATGTCGCCGCCACGGATGTTCAGCAGCCACATAATCTCGTCGCAGGCACTCAAAAACAGGCAGAAAGGACCTTCTATGCCCAGATTTGAGACAACGTCCCTATACTTGTCGGAAACGCTGCGTCCTGCATATTCCTCTTTGTGCAGCAATATGGGGCTGTCGCCCAGCGAAGGACGGCCCGGCCAGAGGCTGTCAAACGGGTCGGAAAAGGTCTCCAGTGGCATCGGCGCCAACTCTTTGCAGAAGGCAAAGTAGTCGTCGTAGCTGAAAAGGTCGCCGTCTACACCCACCTTGTACTGCTCCGGAGCTATGCCGGAAGCCTTGCGGCAGGATTCAATCCACTGCGGGATGGAGGGCGTGCCGGGCATCTTGATCTTCATAAGCTCTATGCCCCTGCCCTTTATCTGGCGCTCCGCCTGCAGGAAATATCTGGAATCGGTCCAGAGGGCCGCTTCTGTGAGAGTCACCACCAGGGTACCGGCGCTGCCGTCAAAGCCGCTGAGATATTCCCTTACCTTGAACCTTGCGGGCACATATTCGTCAAAGTGACAATCATTACTGGGAATGATTGTCACTTGAAAGCCCCTGGATGCCATCCAGGCGCGCAAAGAGGTCATCGGCTCCATTAAGCCAGATTTGCGGGATCCAGATTGTCGCGCTCGATGTCCTTGTAGTAGTTCACGGTGCCGACGCGGAGCTCTACGGTGGCTGCGTCGTCGCAAACTATGATTCCGTGAGGATGAAGCTGCAGGATGGAGATGGTCCACATATGGTTGATGGACTCTTCCACTGCGTGGCGAAGGGCGCGGGCCTTGTTGTGGCCGTTGACCAGAATCAGCACTTCGTCTGCATCCATAACTGTGCCTACACCAACTGTGAGGGCCTTCTGAGGCACCTTGGTGGTGTCATAGCCAAAGAAACGGGAGTTGGCGATGATGGTGTCGGTGGTAAGGTCTTTTACGCGGGTGCGGGAGTTCAGTGAAGAACCGGGCTCGTTGAATGCGATGTGGCCGTCGGGGCCGATACCGCCCATAAACAGGTTGATTCCGCCGTAAGATTTGATTTTCTCTTCGTACTTGTTGCACTCTGCCACCAGGTCGGGAGCGTTGCCGTCAAGAATGTTCACGTTCTCTTCGGGAATGTCGATGTGGCTGAAGAAGTTGCTCCACATAAATGTGTAGTAGCTCTCGTCGTGGTCCTTGGGAAGGCCCACATATTCGTCCATATTGAACGTAACCACATTCTGAAAAGAAACCTTACCCACGGAGCAGAGGTGAATGAGTTCTTTGTAGGTACCCAGAGGGGTGGAACCGGTAGGAAGACCCAGCACGAAAGGTCTCTCTTTCGTGGGGGCGAACTTGTTTATGGCGTTTGCGATGTAATTAGCCGCCCACTGCGACATTTTGCCATAAGAATCTTCGATGATCAGTCTCATAGTGTATTTGTTTTTAAAATTTAGTTTGCCTCGTTTAAAAGTACCTGCGCGGCCGCCATTGCCTCTGCCGTAACGCTGCTGCCGCTTATCATCCGGGCTATCTCGCCGACCCTCTCCTGCCCCTCCACGGGACGGATGCGGGATACTGCGCCTTCCGGGTTGTATTCTTTGTATACCAGATAATGGGCATCGCCCTTGGCCGCAACCTGCGGCAGATGGGTGATAGCTATCACCTGTATATCCTTGCTTATCTCCACTATCTTGCGCCCCATCTTGTCGGCCAGGCTGCCGCTGGTGCCGGTGTCAATCTCGTCGAAGATAACGGTGGGCAGCGCCTTGTGCCGGGCCAGGAGCGATTTTATGCAAAGCATTATGCGTGAGAGCTCTCCGCCGGACGCGTTCTGGGACAGGTCAGCAGCACGGCCGGACGCTGTGGAAGAGAACAGGAACACCGCATTCTCCGCCCCGTGGGCGGTGCGGTGCTTCTCCGGAACACATTCCACGCGGAACTGTGCCTGGGGTATCTCCAGCTCGCGGATGGCCTGCTGCAGATAGCTGGACAGCGGCTCCAGGGCCGCCATTCGCTTTGCGGTTAGCTGCGCAGCAAGGTCGGCGCAGATTCCGTCGGCCTTTGCCAGATCCTTTTCCAGAGTTGCCTCCTGCCCGGCCAGGTCGTCGGCCGACTGCAGCTGGCGGGCGTACTCATCACGCTTTTCAATCAGCTCCTCTACGCTGGCGGCATCGTTGCGGTGCATCAGGTCGTAGAGCTGCGCAATGCGGCTTTCTACCTGCTGCAGCGCCTGGGGCGAGGCGTCTATCTTCTCCTGGGAAGAATCCAGGGTATCGGAGATGTCCTTGATTTCTATCCTGCAAGACTCAATTCGGCCGGCAAGCTCTTCTGCCGCCGGGTAGCAGCCGGCTATCTTTTGCAGCGAGCGGCCCGCATCACGCAGTACCTGCTCCACAGACTGTTCGCCCATAGAGAGCGCCCCGGATGCCTGCACCAGAGTGTCCTTGATCTGCTCTGCGTTGGCCAGGGTTTTCTGCTTTTCCTCTATCTCTTCCAGTTCACCGCTCTTTAGGGCTGCCTCGCAAAGCTGCCCGTAGCGGAAGGTGATATAATCCCGCTCGCGGCTTGCCTGCTCTTTGAGAGCCCGGAGGTCTTTGAGGGATGCGTTCAGCGCAGTCCAATTCTCAAAGGCCCGCCTGTAGTCCGCCAGCAGGGATTCGTTGCCGGCAAAACTGTCTACCACAGAGAGCCTGAAGGCATCGCTGCCCAGCAGCGCCTGGCTGTTCTGGGAGTGGATGTCGATCTGCTTTGACACCAGCTCGCGGAGAGCCTCCAGAGTGGCGGGTTCATCGTCTATGAAAGCCCTTGAACGCAACTGCGGCGTCACCACCCTGCGCACGATGTGGTCATCGAACTGGGCCTCCACAATGCAGTTACGGCTTTCATCGCCCTGCGCCGCCGGGTCAAACCTGCCGCCAAGCAGCAGTGACAGCGCTCCCAGCAATATTGACTTGCCGGCTCCGCTGTCACCCGTAATAATGACAAGATGCTCCGGAATATTTATATCCAGAACATCTATCAATGCGTAGTTGCTGATGTAAAGCCGCTGAAGCATCTATCGACTACTCTGCCTTGCGATAGAAAATCTTGCCTTCGCGGAATTCTTCTGTTGCTACCAGCGTGGGCTTGGGCAGCTTCTCGTAATACTGGGAAATCTCTATCTGCTCGTGGTTCTCGCTGATTTCCTCAAGGGTGTCGGTGTAAGAAGAGAACTCTTCCAGACGGTGGCTGAGCTCCTGCTTGATATCGGCGCTGATCTGATTTGCGCGCTTTGCGATAATCATCACAGACTCATAAATGTTGCCGGTGGGAGCTGCGAGCTCAGAAAGATCCCTTGTTACAGTGTTGTTGGTAATGTTCTTGTTGATTTCCATATATCTTGAATTATTAATTTTCTTTCTTGATGATTTTGTTGACCCTCTTGTAGATGCCGTCCAGCTCTGCCTTGTATTTGCTCTGCGGGAACTCGCTCACAAAGTTGAAATAGTCGTCTATGAAGGTCATATAGCGCTCACGCTGCTTCTCGGGAACGCTGTTCAAGGCATATTTGTATCCCGCCATAGCGGTGTAGTAGAGAATATCCTCGCGGTACTGGTTGTCGGCGTCCTCTTTGAGGACATTTTTCAGAGCATAGTGGGCAGAGAGATAGTTCTCCATATGGTAGTAGAGCTTGGCGCCCTCGAAGGCCTTCTTGTCCAGACGCTCTTCCAGGTCGTCTTTCATCACTTTGCAGAACTTGGCATAGTCGGTGCCGGGATTCTCTATGATGTACTTGTTTATGTAACTCAGAGCCACCATAGTGGGCTTCTGGTCAAGCTCGTAGCGGTAGGTAGAGCGATAGAGGCAGTCTATCATATAGAACTCCGCCTCTTTGGCAAACGGGCTCTGGGGGAATATCTGGATAAACTCGCCAAAGTTGCTCTGGGCGGTGGCAAAATCCTTAAGGTGATAGTTGCTCATACCCCAGTAGAAGCGCACGGTGTCCTCCTGGGGAGTTCCCTGGGCGTTCATAGCCACGTTTTCGAACAGTTGCGCAGCCTTGGTATATTTGCCCTCTTCGTAGAGTTTGAGGGCGGTACGGTACTTCTCGCCATAGTTATGGCTTTCCAGCAGCTTTTCGAATTTTGAAGAGCAGCCGGCAGCCAGAGCCATAGCAACCAGCAGAACGAATATCAGGACTTTTTGCTTCATATTTCCTTCAAATACTTTTCGGCATCCATAGCCGCCTTGCAACCGCTTCCGGCAGCCACAACCGCCTGACGGTAGCGCGGGTCACAGACATCGCCGGCGGCGAACACGCCGGGACAGCTGGTGGCGCTGGTGCCGTCTTTCACAACGATATACCCTGCCGCGTCGGTCTCTACCCACTGCCTGAAGACATCGCTGTTGGGGTGATGGCCAATCGCCAGGAAGAATCCGTCGATTTTTATATCAAATATCTCGCCGCTCTTTTTCACCAGACGGGCGCCGGTGACGCCGCTTTCATCGCCCAGGACCTCCTGAGTCTGGCTTTCCCACAGAATCTCGATATTCTCAGTTTCACGCACCTTCTGCTGCATTGCCTCGGTGGCGCGCAGCACGTCGCGGCGGACAATCATATAGACCTTGCGGCAAAGGCCGGCCAGATAGGTGGCCTCTTCGCAGGCGGTATCGCCGCCGCCCACCACGGCCACGTCTTTCTTGCGGTAGAAGAAGCCGTCGCAGGTGGCGCAGGCAGAAACGCCCATACCGCGGAACTTGCGCTCGCTCTCCAGCCCCAGATATTTTGCAGAAGCGCCGGTGGCTATGATCACTGCGTCGGCCTCTATCTGCTGATTCTCGTCTATGGTGAGCACGAGGGGCCTGGCGCTGAAGTCTACATTAGTGACAGAGCCAAAGCGGATGTCACAGCCAAAACGCTGCGCCTGGGCGCGGAAAGATGCCATCATATGGTTTGCATCCACACCATCGGGGAAACCGGGATAGTTCTCGATTTCTGTGGTGGTGGTAAGCTGGCCGCCCGGCTGAAGGCCCTCGTACAGGACGGGTGCCAGACCCGCTCTGCCGGCATAAATCGCAGCCGTGTAACCCGCAGGGCCGCTGCCAATTATCAGACATTTTACTCTTTCCATCGTGTGCGCGCAATATTATAAGTGCGCAAAGGTAGCAATTTTTCTTCAATGAACATTATTTTTGCACTTTGGTTGAGTTTTTTGTATATTTAAAGGATGTCTCAGGAGAACCGACGATACGTAGAGGTGATAGTGCCGCTGAAATTCTGCGGCGGAATCACTTATTACTATGTCCCTGAGGATATTACCGAACCCGTTGAGACGGGCAGCTGGGTTGTGGTGACCCTGGTTGGCAGGCGCTATCTGGCGGTGGTTCGCCGCGCTGGCTGTCCCCTGCCCGAAGCTCTGTCAGAAAGCAAGATTCTCCCGATAGAAAAAATCGCCAGCCTGAAGCCGCTGCCGCCCGTCCAAATAGAGCTCTGGCAGATGATTGCCGACTACTATCTCTGCAGCCTCGGAGAGGTTTTCAAGAGCGCCTACCCCGCCGCGTTTTTCCATCAGAGCGAGAAAAAACGCACTGTGAACCGGCCGGTGAAGGCCGCCGTGGCCAAGGAAGAGAAAGCCCTCTCGCAAGAGCAGCAGAAGGCGTTGGAAACCATTCTGGAGCACTACCGCAAAGGCAAAAAGACCGTTCTGCTCTGGGGTGCGACCTCCTCCGGCAAAACCGAAATCTACATAAAACTGGCCCGGCAATATCTGGTCCAGGGACGCAGCGTGCTCTATCTGGTGCCCGAGATAGCGATGTCCCGCCAGCTGGAGCAGCGTCTTACCGACGCCCTTGGCGACAAAGTGCTGGTTTTCCACTCCAGACAAACCGTCCCTGCCCGCAAGAAAGTCTTTGACAAGCTGATTTCCGGACAGGGCAACTATCTGGTGCTGGGAACCCGCAGCGCGCTGTTCCTGCCCATAGTGAACCTGGGGTTCATAATTGTGGACGAAGAGCACGACAGCTCTTACAAGCAGACCGACCCGGCACCCCGCTACAACGGCCGCGACGCCGCGCTGATGATGGCCTCGAAGCTGGGCGTGCGCACCCTGCTGGGCAGCGCCACACCCTCTATGGAATCGCTCTACAATGTCTCGGAAGGCAAATACGGCCTGGCGGAGCTGCGCACCAAATATTTCGGCGCCGGCGACGCTCCGGTCAAGCTGATAGATATGGGCAAGGTGTATGCTATGCACAACGCCCGTGGCTCTTTCTCAATGCAGCTGATAAACCTGATCTCAGAGCAACTCAAGAATCACCGGCAGGTGATGGTATTCCGCTCCAGGCGCTCTTACAGCTCTTTTTTGCAATGCGACTCCTGCGGCGAAACCCTGCGCTGCCCCCAGTGCAACGTGAGCCTGACCTACCACAAATTCAACGACACCGTCAGCTGTCACTACTGCGGCTGGAAGGCCAGGTTTGACCCCTTGTGTCACCACTGCGGCAAGGGGACCTACACCGCCAAGGGGGCAGGCACAGAAAGGCTGGCAGAAGAGCTGCAGGAAATATTTCCCGATGCCCGCATAGCCCGTTTTGACGCCGAAACCGCCGCCACCCTCACTGCAGAGAAATCAATCCTGAACGACTTTGCAGCCGGCAATACCGACATACTTGTGGGCACCCAGATGATAACCAAGGGCTTCGACTTTGAAAACCTATCGCTGGTGGCCGTGATCAGTGCCGACTCGATACTCTCCCTGCAGGATTTCCGGGCCGACGAAAAGGCGCTGCAGTTGCTCACCCAACTTCGCGGCCGCGTCTCCCGCCGCGAAGGCACCGGCCAGATGGTGATCCAGGCCTTTGACACCTCCCACCCCGTGCTGGCCGCGCTGGCATCGGAAGACAAACTCCACGCCTTCACAGATGACCTGCTGGCCCAGCGCCAATTGTTCGGCTTCCCGCCCTATGTCAGGATGATTCAGCTGACGCTGAAAGATACCGACCAGGCAAGGCTGCGGCTCACCTGCAGTCTGGTGGCAAGAAGGCTTGGCAGCGCCGGCCTGAAGGATTATTCTGAGGCCATCACCCCGGCGGTGGACCGCGTGGCGGGAAAATACATCCGCATCATCTGGATCAAGATTCCCCGCACAGCCAGCGCCCAAAGGCAGAAATCAAAAATTGAGGAGGCCGTGGCACAAGTGCTCACAGCCTCCCCATCTTCCGATATCACTATCGATGTAGATCCGCTCTAAAGCGACAGCAAATATTCCTTGAGGTCGTCGGCGCTGGCGTCCATCATTTTGTAGACGCGCTCTGAATCCATCCTGAGCCGGAGGGCGGTGGGGATTTCGGGCCAGTGGCCGGTGGCTGCCTCTATCACCTCTCCAAACTTGGCCGGGCTGGCGGTAGAAAGCCAGTATCCGTCTATATCATAGTGCTTTGCAGCGAGGTAACCGATAGCGCTGTGAGGATCGCTGATATAGCCGTATTTATCTTCTATCTCCCTGATGGCTGCCAGAATCTCTTGGTCAGAAGCGGAGAAACCCACCACTTCGCGGCGAAGGGCGCCGATGCTGCCGTAGAGCCACATCATACGCTCATAGTTGCTGGGAGCGCCAACGTCCATTGCGTTGGCCACTGTGCGGACCGAGGCGCGGGGAAGATAATCGCCGGTGATGAGGAACTCCGGCACCACGTCGTTGGCGTTGGACGCCGCCACAAAGCGCCTTACCGGCATACCCATACGGGCCGCCAGCATACCTGCGGTGATGTTGCCGTAGTTGCCGCTGGGCACAACCACGTCGGGAGCGCCGCAATGGGTCTGGCTCCAGATTGCATAAGCCCAGAAATAGTAGAAGCTCTGCGGAATCCAGCGCAGCAGATTTATGGAATTGGCACTGGTGATGCGCTTGCGGCCGCGAAGGTCGGTGTCGGAAAACATCGTCTTCACCAGGCGCTGGCAGTCATCAAAATTGCCGCGTACGCGCAGCGGGTGAATGTTGCCGCCCAGGGTGGTCATCTGAGCCTCCTGCAGCGGAGAGACCTTACCGTCGGGATAGAGAATCACCACGTCCACGCCGGGTACGTTGTAGAAACCGCCTGCCACCGCACTGCCGGTGTCGCCGCTGGTGGCGGTGAGTATAGTGAGGCCGTCGGTGGTATTGAGTTTGCCGGTCATCTGCCCCATAAACCTCGCGCCGAAATCCTTGAAGGCGAAGGTGGGGCCGTGGAAAAGCTCCAGTGCAGATTTTCGGGAATCGAACTTGTGGAAACGGATGTCAAAGTCGTAGGCCTTGCGCACTACCTCGTCTATCACATCTGCGGGGACATCGTCAAAGATGACACCTGCAAGATAGCCCGCCATATCGGCATATGAGCGCCCTGCGAGTTCCTTTACCCGCTCCAGGTCAACCTTGGGGATGCGCTCCGGGACAAAGAGACCGCCGTCGGGCGCCAGCCCCAGAAAGGCGGCCTGATCCAACGGGAAAAGCTTTTTGGATGTATCCCTTGTGCTGTAGAACTTCATCAGCCTGCGAAGTTATAGTCCACCAGGGTGCGTGCACCGCGGTTGGAAATCTTGGAAACATAGATATTGGACTCTATGTTGTATTGCAAGAAGTGGGCTTTCATAACCTCTCCCGCCCTGTCGGCCAGAGTCATACTCTCGCAGAGGGCAAACACAGAAGGACCCGCGCCGGAGATGTTCATTGCCAGCGCACCTACCTCCAGCACCTTCTTGCGGAGCTCGTCAAACCCGGGAATGAAATGCTTTCGGTAGGGCTCCACCACCACATCCTGCATAGAGCGGCCTATCAGGGCCACATCGCCCTCTGCCAGGCCGGCCACCAGACCCGCCACATTGCCCCACTGCTTGACAGCCATACGCAAAGGGATGTCTTTGGGAAGCACTTCGCGGGCCTCGCGGGTAGAGACCATAATCGCGGGATGGGCCACTGCACAGCAGAAACGGCCGGGAACCGGCAGGCGCACCACGTCCAGCGGGTCGTATCCGCGAAGCAGCACCACGCCGCCCAGGATTGACGGACCCACGTTGTCGGCGTGAGGTGTGCCGCCGCTGATCAGTTTCTCCCCTTCCATTGCAAATTCCACCAGCTTCTCATCGGGATAAGGATGGTCCAGAAGCTCGTTGAGGGCATATACCGCCGCGGCAGAAGAGGCCGCGCTGCTGCCGATGCCGCTGCCGGGGGCAATCTTATGCTCTACGGTGACGGTGATGGACATAGGCACCCCGTACTCCTTCATAAAGGCACGCACGGCGGGCGTAATCACATTCTGCTCTATGTCTTCGGGCAGTTTCTGCTTGCTGTTGTTGATTATGGTGAGGCTGTCACCTTCGCCGATTTCCACAGAAAGGACATCGCCTACGGCGTCCAGCGTCATACCCATTATATCGAAGCCGCAGCCCATATTGGCAACGGTTGCAGGAGCGAATACTCTGATCTTTCTCATAGGGGCAAAAGTAGATTTATTTTTCTTCAAATTCAAGAATATCTATACTTTTGCGCTGTTATGAAGAAAAACACCGCCATATTGCTTATCCACTGCCCCGACGTGCCGGGCATCATTGCAGAGATTTCAAACTTCATCACTGTAAATAAGGGTAATATCATATATCTGGACCAGTACGTAGACCACGCCAACAACGCCTTCTTTATGAGGGTCGAGTGGGACATTACCTCTTTCCTGATTCCCAAAGAGCGCATAGGCGAATATTTCGGCACCCTGTACGGACAGAAATACGATATGCAGTTCCGGCTCTACTTTGCAGAGCAGAAGCCCCGTATGGCCATCTTCGTGAGCAAGATGTCCCACTGCCTGTACGATATGCTGGCCCGCTGGAGCGCCGACGAATGGAACGTGGATATACCGTTGATTGTCAGCAACCACGAAGATTTGCGGCCGGTGGCGGAAAAGTTTGGCATCGCCTACCACGTGTTCAACATCACACCGGAAAACAAGGCGGCCCAGGAGGCGGCCGAGCTGGATTTGCTCAGGAAGAACAATGTGACCTTCATAGTGCTTGCCCGCTATATGCAGGTCATAAGCGACGAATTCATAAAGGCTTATCCAGACCGGATCATCAATATCCACCACTCCTTCCTGCCCGCATTCGTGGGCGCCAAGCCCTATCACCAGGCGTTTGACCGCGGCGTGAAAATAATAGGGGCGACCAGCCACTATGTCACAAGCGAACTGGACGCCGGTCCTATCATTGAGCAGGATGTCGCACGCATCACCCACAAGGATTCGGTGGAATCCATAATCAGCAAGGGCAAGGATCTGGAAAAGATCGTGCTCTCCCGCGCTGTCTTGAAGCACATAGACCGCAAGGTTATGGTCTACAAGAACAAGACGGTGGTATTTGAGTAATCCCTAGAGTTTTATCTTGACCTCAAGAGGCTGTGCGGTGTCGGGATGACCTGCGCAGAAGGTCACCGTCTTGCGCTCTTTGTCCCACACGAAATCTTTAATGCGGCGGCCGTCGGCCTTGATGCGGCGGGGCTTGCGCGCCAGGGTCATCTTGACCTCGTATGTGCGGCTGGTGTGCATTCCCTCATACGAGCCTTCTACCGGATCAACTGCCAGAGTGAGCTTGCGCCCCTTCTTCTCGTAGCTGAAACGGGTGCGGGCAATGGCTCCGTTTTCGTGTTCGTAGGTGGTGCCATCATCTTCCCAGAAGGTGTACTCGCCCCTGTCGGCCGGCCAGACATTCAATACAATGGTGTCCAGCGGCTTCTCGCAGGCGTGATTTGCCACGTGCTGGAACGGAATTATAGCGCCGTCCTTTACGAACACGGGGCCGCCGTACTGCGAGTGGTCAAACTCGGCCGGGAACGATTCGCCTTTGCTCTCCCTTTTCTCGTTGGTCCAGAAGTCATACCAGGTGCCTTCGGGCAGATATACGGTGTCGCTGAAGACAGTGACCAGAAGGCCCTCGCCGTACATATAGGCATTGGCCATATCGTCGCAATTGCGGTCATCAGGGAAAGCCATAGGCATAGGCATCATCACCGGAGTGCCGTCTACAGTGCCCTTTAGCGCGGCGCTGTAGGTATAAGGAACCATACGGTTGCGCAGCTGCAGATAGTTGCGGTATACCTGCTGCTCGTCCAGAGGCTGATACCAGGGCTCCTTGAAGCTATACCAGCTGTTTATCTGCATCCAGGGGAGGAATATGCCCATATGGAGGCCGTCGGTGCTGGCGCCAACGTCGCAGCTGGTGTTGTTGTAGCCGCTCAGCTGCAGGTTCAGCTGGTCGTAGAGCACCTGCACCCCGCCGCCGCTGTCGCCCGTGGTGGCTGCGGTGTAGTGCTGCGTTCCGGCAAAGCCACCGCAGTAGTGGTGGAACGAACGGGTGGCGCGGAAGTCACGGTTCATTGCCAGGAACTGCTTGGGCAGCAGCACCTGGTTCACCTCGTGCATTTCGGCGTCGGTATAGCCGTTATAGTATTTCCGGTTGGGGTGACGGTCCACTGTCTGGCCGGGGTCAAGCTTGAAGCCGTCCACGCCGTTGCCAAGGAACTTTTTCAGATGGTCGAACCAGTTCTCCTGGCCCGAAAGCTTTCCGCCGTTTTCCCTGGCCAGCCGGTCCTCTTCCATAACCGAGAGGTCGGTGTCGATATTCAGCCAGAGGCAGATCTTGTAGCCCAGCGCGTGCATACGGGAAATGAAGCTGCCGCCGTGCTCGCCGTTCACTGTTTCGTTTGAATACCAGTAAGGCTGGCCAGGGAACTTCTTGTAGTCCCATTTCTTTTTGGTGGTCCAGTCGTAGTAGGTCTCCATCCACTGCGGCTCAACCCACATCATATCCATAGGATAGCCCTGCTCTATGAACTTGACCGCCTCGTTCATAAACACAAAGGCGTCGCTGTTCAGGTGGGGGCCAAAGCAGCATCCGTAGGCCCAGCGGGGCAGCAGGTAGTTATTACCGGCAATGTCGTGGTAGCGCTGCAGCAGGGTCAGCATATCCCCGCCCGCCATCAGATAGAAATCGGCTCCCTTCACCGAATTGAAGGCCAGCAGATTGTCCGGCTCGCTAACGCCGCAGTCCATAAAGCTGATGTTGGTGGTATTGTTCAGGATGGCCCAGCCGCCGGTGTTCATTATGAACGGATTCACATTTTCCGTATTGGCATATGTGGTGAAGATGCGAAGCACCTCGCCGCGGTGCTGCAGGTGCTTGCGGCTGGTGCTGCCGCCGCCGTAGAGCCGCTCGCCCTCTTCAAGGGAAAGCCTTATGGCGCTGGTCTTGCTCTTGTCGGTGATATCCACACCCATATCGGTGTTCTGCTCCCAGTGGTCGCTGCCAATGATATTGACGTGCTCGTTCAGATAGCGGAACTGCTGATTGTAGCTGTCGGCATACACGCCCATCCGCGGGGCCTTGCTGTCGAGGTATTCGATGGACTTGATCAGGACATTGCCCTCGGCATCGGCCAGCGAGGCCACTCCGGTGGCATTATTCACCGAAAGGGCATACTTTGCCGTTTTAATGATCACCTTCCCGGCGTCGCCTTCCATCTTGGCCCCGACATCATCCCAACTGTCGCGGAAGATGCCGTAGCGGATCATTATCGACTCCGGAAACAATCCATTTTCTGAAACTTGAATCCTGAAAATGTCATCCCGGCAAGCCTGGACGCGCATTGTAGCTCCGGTGGCGAGCTGAATGTCAAACGATTGTGCAAAGGCCTGCGCCGCCGCCAGCAGCGCTGCCGCGATAAGAGCTATCTTTTTCATAGTTATGGTTTTATGCGAGGAGTTTGCGAACCATTGCACTGATCACTTTGCCGTCTGCCTGGCCTGCCAGGGCTTTGGTAGCGGTGCCCATCACCTTGCCCATATCGGCCATAGAGGTGGCTCCCACCTGGGCAATAATTCCCTTCAGGGCCTCTTCTATCTCAGCCTCGGAGAGTTGCTTGGGGAGATACCGCTCCATCACGGCCACCTCTGCAAGCTCGTTGTCTGCCAGTTCGGGACGATTCTGCTGGGAATAGATTTCGGCGCTTTCTTTGCGCTGCTTTACCAGCTTCTGAATTATCTTCACTATTTCGGCGTCATCCACCGGCTTGCCGTTTTCGGCAGTTTTGGCCAGCAGAATAGCGGCCTTGATGGCGCGCACCGATGCCAGCGCCACACTGTCCTTGGCCAGCATAGCGGCCTTTATGTCCTGTTGAATTATATCTTCCAGCATAAGATTATGGTTTAATTGTCTTGTAAAGATAGTGATTATTCCGCTAAATGGGCAGCAGCACGAATACCAGCAAATCCCAGAGGGCGTGGCTGATAATCAGGGCCGGCAGTGCCTTGGGGCAAATGCGGTAGATGAAGCCCCACACCAGGCCCGCCACCAGCGCCGCCATAATCAGCATAAAATTGAACGACCAGATGTGCACCAGGGCATAAATGGCCGCGGTGGCAATGAAGGCACAGTCGGCGGCCCGTTTGCCGGCAAACAGCTTTGTGAAGGTCTTCTGCACATAGCCGCGCCAGAAAAACTCCTCCGCCGGGCCAATCAGCACCAGCAGCAGAAGCCCTATGAGCCACACCGGCAGTCCGGTTTTCATAGAATACACGGCGTCAACCTCCGGACGGGCAAAGGCAAACAGCCACTGGGAGGCCTTGTCCCCTATCCAGAATATGCCCCACAGCGCAAAGGCGATGGCCACACCGGCCACGATTTGCAGAAGGGGTCGTTCTATCCGGATTTTTCTTTCGTCCTTGGGGGTGAAAGACACCGCCAGGGTAGTGAGAATCACTGCAGAGCAGCACATCACCAGCCAGAAATTGGGCCGTCCGGCGGTCCAGGGGCTGAACATATAGAACCACAGCAGGGCTGCAGCCAGTATCGCGACTAAAAGATTGCGGCGGGTTTTCATATAAGACCGGCGATAATCAGGCCCACGGAAAGCAGCAGCGAGAACACCATCTGCAGTTTGGCGGAACCCTGGTCCAGGCCGGCCATCGCCTCCAGTCCGTTCTGCTTATATGTAGCCGCCTTTTTCAGATTCTTGAATGCGGGCACTGCGGCCAGCAGGCAAAGCAGCGCCAGCGGGTGCATAAGTCCGGCAATCACATAGGCAATTATGCAGACAAACGGCAGCACCATATATGTGCAGTAGAGCATAGCCGATGCCTTGAGACCGATGAGCATACCAAAGGTTTTGATGCCGGCCTCGCGGTCGCTGTTGGTGTCGTAGGTATTGTTGGCGTGAAGCACAGAAACGGTGATAATTCCCACGGGAACAGCCAGTATCAGGGCATCGGGACGGAAGGTCCCGGTGAGAGCATAGGCTGCACCCAGCACGGTGAGTACGCCAAAAATGATAAAGATGTCAAGGTCGCCTAGGGCGTGATACTTCAGGAAGGAATAAAGCATTGTGAGCAGCACTGCCGCTCCGCCAATAATCAGCAGGCCGGTGCCGCTGAGCAGGGTCACGGCTATGCCGGCGGCGATGCCAAGGATAAAGAGTATTATGCTGAACCTCAGGTACTCTTTGGGCTCAAACTTTTTGAAAACAAGATTGGGCACGGCAAATGCCTTCTCGTTGTCCACACCTGTCTTGTAGTCAAAATAGTCGCTGAGCACATTGCCGGCAGCGTGAAGCAGCATCACGCCCAGCAGCGAGAGTATCAGCACCAGATAGGGCTTGAACTCACAGGGAATCTCTCCGCGGCTGAAGAGCCATGCGAAAGTAACTATTACGGGCATTGTGGAAACGGGGAAAGACCAGTATCTGGTCACGGCTAACCATTCTTTAAAACTGTGTTTCATAAACATTTGTTTTAAGCTTTGCAAAATTAGTTATCTTTGTGTCATTATGGCAAGATTTTCACTCAAAGATAAGCCGCTGCTGCGCAATTTTATCTGGGGCATCGTGTTTGTGATTGCCCTTGTGTTGCTGCTGCAGCTATTTCTGGCGCTGTTTACCCGCCACAACAAAGAGCTCACGGTGCCCGACTTCACGGCACTGGATATGACCACCGTACACAAGGTGGCCCGCAACCTGAACCTTCGCGTGGAGGTGGCCGACAGCGTGTTTGTGAAACATCTGCCTCTGGGCGTGGTATTCTCCCAGAACCCGGTGGCCGGCAGCCGCGTGAAAAAGAACCGCCGCATCTTCATCACCATTAACTCCACCGTGCCTCGTATGGTGTCGGTGCCTTCTGTAATAGGCTATTCATTGCGGCAGGCGCAGGCAGAACTGGCTGCCAGCGGCCTTGGTGTGGGCAAGCTGACATACGTGAGCGATATCGCCACCAACAATGTGCTGCGGCAGCAATACAAGGGCAAGGACATCCCCAGCGGCCGCAAGCTGGAAACCGAAAGCAAAATTGACCTGGTGCTGGGCCTCAACGAAGAGGACAACACCACCAGCGTGCCCAACGTGAAGGGTTTCACCGGCAGCGTCGCCGCCTCCAACATCATAGAGAACTCTTTGAATGTAGGCAAGATGCGCTATGACGACAGCGTGAAAAATTACGCCGACAGTCTGCACGCCGTGGTCTACAGCCAGTCCCCCGCCGGCGGCACCCCCGCAGGTATGGGACGCAGCGTGGACATCTACCTGACCGTTAATCCCGATAAGATAAAATAGATGGCCGAAGACCTTCTGGACGAAGAGCTTGAGCAGAGCGAAAGTGACGAGCAACTGTTCGAGCACTACCGGTTTGTGGTGGACAAGGGGCAGAGTCCCTTGCGCATAGACCGCTACATCGTCAGCAAGATGGAGCAGACCTCGCGCCACCGTATCCAGCTGGCGCTGGAAGCGCAGTACGTGCGGGTTGGCGGCCGCCCGGTCAAGGCCAACTACAAGGTCAAGCCAGACGACGTCATCACCATAATGCTCCCCTTCCAGCGGCGGGGCTTTGAGGTTCATCCGGAGCCTATTCCGCTGGACATCGTGTACGAAGACGACGACCTTCTGATAGTGAACAAACCCGCTGGGCTGGTGGTACACCCCGGCTTCGGCCATTTCTCGGGCACCCTGGTCAACGCGCTGGCCTATCACCTGGGCATAAGCCAGGACGCAGACGCCCCCGACGAGCGGATGGGCGTGCTGGTACACCGCATAGACAAGGACACCTCCGGGCTGCTGGTGGTGGCCAAGAACGAGATTTCGCAAATGAAACTGGCGGGGCAGTTTTTCGAGCACACCATCAAGCGCACCTACTGGGCCCTGGTATGGGGCAATGTGGCCGACGACGCCGGCACCATAGAGGGCAACATTGGCCGCGACCCCAACGACCGTATGCGGTTCAAGGTGTTCGAAGACGGCAGCCAGGGCAAGACCGCCATCACCCACTACCGGGTTCTGGAGCGCTTTGGCTACACCACTCTGGTGGAATGCAATCTGGAAACGGGCCGCACACATCAGATTCGAGTCCATATGAACTATATCGGGCACCCGCTTTTCAATGACGACCGCTACGGCGGCGACAGGGTGCTCAAGGGGCCCATCTACGCCAAGTACAAACAGTTCATAGACAACTGCTTCCAGATTATGCCGCGCCAGGCGCTGCATGCCAAGACGCTGGGATTCATCCATCCCTCCACTCACAAGGAGATCTTCTTTGACAGCGAAATTCCCGCCGACTTCAGCGCCCTGCTGGCCAAATGGCGCAGCTACGCCACCGGCCGGGACATCGTCCGGACGGTCCTGGAAGAAGAGGAATAGGTTTAGATGTCGCGGCGGACTGGCTCAAAGAGTCGTCTGTAAGAATCGGCTTTCCGGCTCAGTGGAAGTGGATATGCACGGGATGTGGAAGGCATACGCCAAAAGCGGATGGCGCGTTCCCCGGAACCATTATCAAAGCTGACATCTACATAGCCTCCGACCGGAGGGATATCGCAAATCAATTGTTGCGCGGCCAGGAGCGATGCTTTCTGGCCGGTGGTCACAACTGACGTGCAGGTCGGAATCCGTCTAAGCAACTCCTTCAGGTCGGTTGGAGTCACCACCTCCAGAAAGGCGTCGGAGGCATTGTCTTTAAGACGTCGCACCTCGCAGGCGGTGTCGTAGAAAGCGAGTCCCAGCCGGGCGCAGAACGTCCGAATGGCTTCTTCATCAAACCGCTTTTCTTTCAGATTGCAGAAATGGTCTTTGTCCGCAAAATGAATCAGCCCCATTATCCGCCAGAAGTCATTTATCCAGTTGGGATAGTAAAATGGCATGTTCCAGCGATGTTCCGGCGGCGGGAAACTGCCCAGGAACAGCATTCGCGCACCGGCAGGCAAAAACGGCTCGAAGGGATGTTTTTCTACGATACTCATCGGCAATTACTCGTGATAATCACTCTCTTTCCATTCAAACTTAACAGTCTCTGGCACGAGATATCGGCCTATCTTATAGTCGATGTCGGCTTTGTGCGCCTGACTGAGCTGATAGCGGCGCGGTATCCGGAACATCTTCCCGTCTTTGATGAAACGGGCACCTGTCTGATGGAAGCGAAAGGCGATATCCTTTGCCACGCACTGCTCTCGAAGGGAGAGTATCCAGTTGTAGTCGCATGGCCGGGCGTCAACCCCGGACTCTCCTCCTACCGATACCTCGTCTATTGTCTCATCGAGGTATGGAGTCAGATCAAGGGCCGTGAGAAGCGGCGAAGCGATTATGCTTTTATGCTTTATCGGCAGGGAACGGAATATGGGCAGGCGATAATCCGCCATCTCCTGATTTTCCACCGTGCATCCCACGATGACATTGTCGTAACCGTCGCCCCAGTTTTCGGGCACACAATCCAGAAAGCGGTCTATGCGCTTGGTAAAAAAGAAGAACCAGAGGTCGCTGCGAAGTTTCATCATCTGCCAGCATTCCGGCCGCCAAGCGTCAGCATCCTTCAGCAGGAAATCAGAGGTGAAACAGGTGAATACGATTTTACCACTCTCTATTTTCCACGACTTGTCGCGCTTGCGCCTGACGGGCAGATAGAAGTTGCCGGTCTTGCGGCACTCGCTGCTCGAGATCTCGCTGCCGTACATCTCGTCCTGACGGTAGACATAGCAATACTTGCAACCGGGGCTTATCTTGGTGCAACCGTGCCACGGATTCCAGTCTGCATATACTTCCCAGTGCTCTGACATATTTGAGAAACAAATATAACCCCTCGCTGCTATTTATGCAAAGGTTTGCGGGATTCTCCACGGTGGAGTATATTTGTGAAGGAAACAATTTAACGATATGGAAATGAAATTTTGTCAGAGCTGCGGAATGCCGCTCACAGAAGAGATGCTGGGCACAAACGCCGACGGCAGCAAGAACGAAGATTATTGCATCTACTGCTACAAGGACGGCGCCTTCACCAAAGACTGCACGATGGACGAAATGATTGAATTCTGCGCGCAGTTTGTGGACGAGGTAAACAAGAATATGCCCAAACCGATGACCAAGGAAGAATACAAGCAGATGATGCAGCAGTTCTTCCCCACGTTGAAGCGATGGAAATCATGAATGATATGTTTGAAGTAACCAAAATATACGACACGGCCGACGGCGGCATCCGCAAGGCCTCCTTCCTGACCTGCGGCATTGTATGCTCGCAGCAGATAGACATTGAACTTGACGGCGACATCATCCGCAAGGTGCAATATACCGGCGGCTGCCACGGCAACACGCAGGGCGTCTCCATCCTTTGCGAAGGGATGAGAAAAGAGGATGTGATTGCCCGCCTGGAGGGCATTGACTGCAAGGGGCGCGGCACCAGCTGTCCCGACCAGCTTGCCAGGGCGCTGAAGATGCTTTAGTGGGTATGAATATCCTCCTTGAAAAGATGTTTGCCAAAGCCGACCCTTCCCAGGTGGCCGGCCTTTCCCGCTTTTTCAAGACGGGGCCGGGCCAGTATGGCGAAGGCGACAGGTTTCTGGGAATCAAAGTGCCTGTGACCCGGGGAGTGGTAAAGGAATGCTGGCGTGAAGTCGGCATCAACCAGCTGGAAGAATGCATCGCCAGCGAATATCACGAGGTGCGGCTGGCGGCGCTGCTGGCACTTGTGGAGATCTTCCGCCACGCGAAAAAACGGCCGCTGATATCTCAGGATGAGTGCGTCCGGTTCTATCTCTCCCATACCGACCGCATCAACAACTGGGACCTGGTGGATCTCTCTTGCTATCCGCTTCTGGGCGAGTGGCTGCTGGACAAGGACCGTTCGCTGCTCTACGATCTGGCCCGCAGCGGCCACACCATCTGGGAGCAGCGCATCGGCATAGTGAGCACTATGACCTTTATCCGCCACGGCCAGATTGCCGACACCTTTGCCATTGCCGATATACTGCTGCACCACCCGCACGACCTTATTCACAAAGCGGTGGGATGGCTGCTTCGGGAGGCGGGAAAGAAGGACAAGGCTGCCCTCACGGCATATCTGAAAGAAGAAATTGACGGCACACCCCGCTACCTGAAGATGCCCCGCACTATGATGCGCTACGCGATAGAGAAGTTCCCTGAAGCGGAACGGCAGAGCTACCTTAACAGACAGAACGTCAGCGCTTGACCACACGGTCGGCGTGGGCAGCCACGAAGTTTTTCCAGTTGGTTGAGGCCTTGGTGTCGCTCATCGGGTTGGTGAGCTGGTAGAAGTGGCACATTGCGATGGCGATGGCGTCGCTGGCATCCAGATATTTAATGTCCAGCTTGACGTCCATAGTGCGCTCCAGTATCTCCTTGACCTGCTCTTTGCTGGCCGCGCCTTTGCCGGTGATGGCCATTTTGACCTTTCTGGGCGCGTATTCGAAGATGGGGATATCCCTCTGCAGAGCGGCGGCTATGGCGGCACCCTGCGCCCGGCCCAGCTTGAGCATCACCTGCGGATTCTTGCCGTAGAACGGCGCCTCGATGGCCAGGTCGTCGGGCTTATACTGGTCGTAGAGCGACCCCACCTCTATAAAGATGCGGCGGAGTTTCTCGAAATGATCTTTCTCTTTGCGCAGGTCAATGATGCCCAGGTCCACGAAATGGACTTTCTTGCCATCAACAAGAATGACCCCGTAGCCCATAATCTGGGTACCGGGGTCTATTCCCATTATGACTCTCTGACCTGACTTGTGCATTTAGTCTATGATGTCGAAGCCTGTCCACTTGCGCAGAACCTCGGGCACCTTGATGCCCTCTGCGGTCTGATTGTTTTCGAGCAGCGCGGCCACTATTCTGGGAAGAGCCAGTGAGCTGCCATTCAAGGTGTGAGCCAGCTGAATCTTGCCGTTCTCGTCTTTATAGCGGAGTTTCAGGCGGTTTGCCTGATAGGACTCGAAGTTGCTCACCGAACTGACCTCCAGCCAGCGCTTCTGAGCGGCGCTGAACACCTCGAAGTCATAGGTTATGGCACTTGTAAAACTCATATCGCCGCCACACAGGCGCACGATGCGGAACGGAAGGCCAAGGCTGGCCACCAGTTTCTCTACGTGGGCCACCATACCGTCCAGGGCCTCATAGGACTTCTCGGGCAGGCTCAGCTGCACGATTTCTACCTTGTCGAACTGATGCAGACGGTTCAGGCCGCGGACATCCTTGCCATAGGAGCCGGCCTCGCGGCGGAAGCAGGGAGTGTAGGCGGTCATCTTCACGGGGAAGTCTTTCTGACCAAGAATCACATCGCGGTAGATGTTGGTCACGGGCACCTCTGCGGTGGGCACCAGATAGAAATTGTCCACGGTGGCGTGGTACATCTGGCCCTCCTTGTCGGGGAGCTGGCCGGTACCGAAACCGGAGGCCTCATTTACCATTACGGGCGGCTCCACCTCCAGATAGCCGGCGGCGCTGTTGAACTCCAGGAAATAGTTGATGAGTGCGCGCTGCAGCTTGGCACCCTTGCCCTTATAAACGGGGAATCCGGCGCCGGTGAGCTTCACGCCCAGATCGAAGTCTATGATGTCATATTTGGCGGCAAGCTCCCAGTGCGGCAGGGCATCCTCTCCCAGCTCGGGAATCTGACCCTCCATCTTCACGATTACGTTGTCGTCGGCATTCTTGCCTTCGGGCACCTGGGCGCAAGGGAGGTTGGGCAGCAGCACCAGCAGGTCGTTCTGCTGTTTCTCTGCCTGGGCCATCTTCTCTTCCAGAGACTTGGACTGCTCTTTGAGGGCTGCCACAGAGGCCTTTGCTGCCTCGGCCGCCTCGCGGTTGCCGGCTTTCATCAGGGCACCGATTTCAGCTGCCTTGGCCTTCTGCTGCTGCAGCAGGGCGTCCATCTCGCTCTGGGCGGCGCGGCGCTGCTGGTCGCACTCCAGAATCTTGGCAACAATCTCTTTGGCGTCAAAATTCTTGACAGCCAGCCGTTCTACAACAAAATCGGGGTTTTCCCTGAGAAGTTTGAGTGTAAGCATTATATCAGTTTTTAATCATTCACTTTTAGGACAGCAAATATAGCAAATTATCCGTTTAGGCGACGATGTTTTATGAAACGACAACTACACGGTGCTGATGGCCGCTCGGGGCAGATGCCTCCGATTACCAAGTGTCTCGGGCAAAAATCTGCCCGCCGACACTTGTAATCTCCGGACAATATCTGCCCCAGCGCTCCCTCCTCCCCGGTCCCGCCAAAGCGCCTACGCGTTTAATAATGAGATAGCAGCCCCCGGCGAAATCGCCACCGGCAACCTTCCTAAAGTCCTCGGCGCCTCCACCGCCGCCAGGACGGCTCGCGTATACGAATGAACCCGGCGCTTTGGCAGGACGAGACAAACATCGCCCGCTTTTTCATATCTTTGCATTAGACACGCCACTGCTAATATGGATAGAATAAACGATACCACTTTGGACCGCACCCTCGGATGTATGATCGGCGGTGCCGTAGGCGATGCGCTCGGATATGCTGTCGAGTTTAGTTCTTGGCGTGAGATTCAGGGTCAGTATGGATCCAACGGCATAAGAGCGTTTCAGTTGGATCGTCGTGGACTTGCGCAGATTTCTGATGATACCCAGATGGCGTTGTTCACTGCAAATGGGATCCTGTTTGCAATGACAAGAGGCTATACTTATGGCCTTATGGCGCGCATCGATCATTATTGTGAAAATACTTATAGAGATTGGCTTCACACTCAAGATTGGACCTGTAGGAAAGAGAAGGATTACGGTATTTCCTGGCTGATGGATGTGCCAGAGTTGTATTCACGTCGCGCACCAGGCAACACCTGCTTGAATGCATTACGTGCTATGGATAATGGGAAACCGCTGGAGAATGACAGCTGTGGTTGCGGGGGCGTTATGAGAACTGCGCCCATAGCGCTGTTTTCGTACATCCATAACTATCTTTCTGATTTCGAAGACAGTCTTCTCGCCTGTGATGATTGTGCTGCCGGTGCGGCGAAGATTACCCATAAGCATCCGCTCGGTTTTATGCCGTCAGCAGTGCTTAATCATATCCTTATGCGTATTATGGATGGTGCTTGTGAAGCACCTGACGGATTGGTCAGCGTTGTGAGTGAGAGCCTGTCGGCACTGCCCAATATCAAATCTGAAGATAATTCTGGAAGGACATACGGGATACTCTTCCCAAAACACGTCAAGCAGTTGCAGGACATCGTGGAGCAAGCCATTAGTCTTGCTGGTACCGACTCGCCAGATCCTGTTGCGATTGAGTCTATCGGCGGAGGTTGGACTGGCCACGAGGCTCTTGCTATCGCCATATATAGCGCAGTCAAGCATAGTGACTCGTTTGAGGATGCCATCATAAGCGCTGTCAATCACTCAGGTGACAGTGATTCCACCGGTGCGGTTTGCGGCAACATTATGGGTTGCCTTCTGGGGCGGAAGTCAATTCCTCAGAAGTTTATCGAGCATCTTGAGTTAAGGGAGGTCATTGAAGAGATTTCCCACGACCTTTGGACCGGGTGCATTATTGACGACCATAATCACTATGATAGTGCCGAGCAACGCAAATGGTTCCTAAAGTATGAGGCTCATAGATGGAAAGAGCCTGAGCCCTCAAAGAATTAATCAGTTATGGAAAACGAAGACCTGATAAAATACTGCCGCTACTACAAAGGCGAAGAGCAAAATCCGTTTGATAAAGTTGACCAGGACAAGGCGATGTTGTGGTTCTACGAGATGTGCTTTGTAAAGCACGGCCAACGATACGACTATAACGACCTTCTCTCGGAGTATGCTGTAGTTGGTCTTACGTCATTTGCGAAGGACGATGGTGTACCCATAGAATTGAAAGCGTTACTGTTCAACAGGTATTCTAAGACTGCTTATTCAATGATGGATGCCGCTGAGCCTTTCAAAGAGTTTTATCTGAAGTATTACGGATAATCGACTTCACCCATTCTAGCACTTTATCGTTGGCCTCAAAAACGAACTCCTGCCCTCTCCCAGCAGAATAAAACCCATCTTCTTTCCACGCTGTACGATTGTAAGAGATAGGGATCTCACGGAAGAAGGGCGGCAGATTCCACACCCTTCGCTTGCATCCAGACTTGGTTAGGACCCTATTCGGTGAATAACACAGACAAGCATAACCAGGAAGGTTCGTATCAAGAGAAAGTATCTCCGTCGGAAGAAACAATGCATTCTTTCCATTCGTCCAACGGAAATCAGCTGCGTGTGGATGTATCAACAGCTCTGAAGGAATATCTTTCTTATCTCTAATGATAGAGCCTATTTGCAGATACCCATAAACAATATGGAGGTCAGGCGCATTTGGCACATATCTAAGTCTGCCATTATGGAATTCTGTTTGACGATACCAGCCGAAGAACAGGAACAAATCTCCAACACCCACTCCTTGCTTATCCAAATGCGAAAGAGAAGCCCCTACTTGGCCAAATGCGGGTTTCCATTTTACCCGGTGAATGACGCCCTTTCTAATATCCGGATCCAGATGGCACGTAGATGAAGCCAGTAATTGCGTCCTTGGCGAAAGCTCACGAATAATCTCATTATATGACATCCCTCCGTATGATAAATCTCCATACTGAACGCTATCATTCGATGATGGAATCGGCAAGGACAATAACGTCCCGTCAGGGAGAATAGGACTAGGCATTCCCCCGGCAGCACTGTCAAAACCTTTACGGCTGAATATCACTTTCATCGAAACAGGGTATCAATATTTACAAAGGTAACAAAAACCCGCTTCAAGACACCATCGTCCCACCAAACCGCCTCGCCCCCACTTCGACACGGGCCGTCCTATGGGCCGCGGAGGCGCAGAGGACTTTAGGAAGGTCGCCGGGGGTGATGTCGCCAAGGGGTGCTATCTACTTTTAAACGGGTATGGCGGTTTGGTGGGACAGGGGTGGAGAGAGCGACGGGGCAGATAGAGTCCGGAGCTTGAATTCTTTCAGGGGCAGATTTTTGCCCGGAAAGAATTGCAAGCGGAGGCATCTGCCACGAGCGGATGTCGTTATTTTGGAGTCACAAGAAATGTGGTTATATTTGCCTTGTCTAAGGATAAAGCAAGTGCGCTACATAAAACAGAATACCAGCCCTAACTGGTTTTCTGTTTTTTTATTAATCGCACTTCACATATAACGATTGATGACTGAAGCGAGAGATGATAGATTCTTCTGAATTATTTGTTCTGTACAGACAGTATGAAAGTGGCGGCAAGATTTGGTTAATGTTGGGGCTTTCGAGCACTGATTCTGATTACGATGACATTTTGAAAATAGCAGAGTGCTTGGCTATAGAGGGGCACGAGGTCAAGATTCTTCGTGCAGTTCACTATAAAGATCCGCTCTATAACCTGATATTTGGGGAATTGGAGGATACTCGCTACTATCGAAAATGTCCGGACCTATGGGTAGACGGCTATTATGTCGAATATGAATCATACTCCACACCTCTTCCAAGGAACGCTTTCCGTAATATGCTGCATAACGGACTGGCGCAATCTGACTGTATCATCATACGCCATTGCAACTTAACAGATGGCTATATGATACGCACACTACGCGGTCACATTCATAATGGGGTCGCTGTGTCTAAGGTATGGATATTCAACGGAGAGAATCTTCGACTGTTATATAAAACTGAAGGCTGACGAGAAACTCGCCAGCCCAGTATGCAGCGAATCCGTAGAATCGCTACTGCAAATGTACGACTATTATCGGATTATCAAAACTTTTTTTAACCGCCACCGGCAGACTATTGCCCGGGAAGAATTGCAAGCGGAGGCATCTGCCCCAAGCGGA